>Ga0247611_10000601_pt1 | contig 72204 bp, 54 predicted proteins | sample 177DNAGHGhighgp2_FD_192422 | JGI IMG/M metagenome (GOLD analysis project Ga0247611, IMG submission 192422) | Sheep rumen microbial communities from Palmerston North, Manawatu-Wanganui, New Zealand - 1770 DNA GHGhigh gp2 | ecosystem: Host-associated > Mammals > Digestive system > Stomach > Rumen...
CTGCCACATTGTTCCTTTGGTTCCTCAACAACAACGGCATTCTCTATCGTGCCGATGGCAGCAAGCGATTGTCGGACAATACCCTCGTAGCCCTCACGCTGATGATTGCTGAGAGTCGGACTGAAGAGAAGGACGTGATGGTGAAAGTGGTGGTGAATCTCATCAATCAGAACAACTAAAATCGGAATTTAGCAAAGCCTCATGAACATAGAAGATTATCGCGAGTATTGCCTGTCGTTGGGCACAGACGTGGAAGAGAAAATGCCTTTCACGGCATTCAAGTATGCCAGTGGCGTGTTGGTGTTTTATGTGCACGGGCACATGTTTTCGTTCTTTGATTGTGATAACTTTTGTGTCATCACGCTCAAATGCCAGCCAGAGCGCATCGAAGACTTGAAAGTGCAGTTTGACTGCATCGGTAATCCTTATAACGAATCGCCCAAGCACTGGATTGGCATCAATCCTGCCGCGGCCCCCGATGACCTGCTGAAGGAACTTACCAAGAACTCCTACGAGATAGTAAAGGCGAAATACAAAAAGCGATGAGCAAGATGTGGAACTTGTGGCATGGTTGCCACAAGAAGAGCGAGGGATGCCAGCACTGTTATGTGTACCGCCGCGACGCTGAGTTCGGTAAGGACTCCAATGTCGTGACCAAGACGGCCTCATTCAATCTCCCTATCCGTCGTGACCGTAGCGGAAACTGGAAGGTGCCGTCGGGTACGCTGATGTGGACTTGTTTTACATCTGACTTCTTTATCGAGGAAGCCGACGCATGGCGTGAAGAGGCTTGGCTGATGATAAGCAGGCGGACCGACCTGCATTTCTATATGGTCACTAAACGTCCTGAACGTATTCTGCAATGCCTGCCAGAGGATTGGGGAAACGGCTATGAGAACGTCACCATCTGCTGTACAATGGAGAATCAGCGACGCACTGGCGAGCGTCTGCCGATTTTCCGTGAACTGCCCATAAGTCACAAAGCCATCATTTGTGAGCCGTTATTAGAAGCCATAGACTTTCATGATGAGCTTGGCCCCTGGTGTGAGCAGTTGACAGTCGGGGGCGAGTCTGGTCGTGATGCCCGCGTCTGTGATTACCAATGGGTGCTCAATATTCGAGAGCAATGCATGTCAGCTGGTGTCCCATTCTACTTCAAGCAGACGGGAGCCAATTTCCGCAAGGACGCACGCCTTTATAGTATTCCGCGCAATCAGCAGATGGCGCAAGCCCGCAAAGCAGCCATCAATTTCCGGACAACCTCAATTTCCGACCAGCCGTAATGAGAGACTAGCTATCGTAAATTCCAATTTATCGGTACGTCTTTTCCAGTCATACGCGGTTGATTTACCTTTGCATTAAGTAAATCAACCGCTATCTTTTATGATACTGACGATAAACGGAAAGCAGGCAGCACTGAAGAAGGGGTCTTCGATAGAGTACGTCTCGGAGAACCGCATCTTCACCGACGCCGATGACTACTCCATGGAGATTGAACTGCCCCTGGCGGACTGTCCGCAGAACCTAGACATCTTCGGCATGATCACCCGCAAAGACGTGGACACTGGCGACATCTTCTTTGATGCAGTGCTGCAGGCAAGATAGACTGCGCCTTGGGGTAAAAAAATAGATTTTGTTTTCCGCTCGGTTTTCACTACCTTTGCAGTCATTATGGGTAAGATCATTGTAGCAGGCATCGGGCCTGGCAGTAAAGAAGATATTACGCCCGCCGTACTCGACGCAGTGCGGCAGGCTAACGCTATCGTGGGCTATAAATACTATTTCCAGTTTATCCAGGAATACGTCCAGGATGGCTGCGAATGCATCGACACGGGGATGAAGAGAGAACGCGAACGCGCCGAGCAGGCCTTTGAACTGGCCGAGCGGGGCAAAACGGTCGTGGTCATCTCCTCGGGCGACGCGGGCATCTATGGCATGACACCGCTGGTATATGAGATGAAACGTGAGCGTGAATCTGATGTGGAAATTGAGTCATTGCCCGGCATTTCGGCCTTCCAGAAAGCCGCTTCGCTGCTCGGGGCCCCAATTGGCCATGACCTGTGCATCATCTCGCTGAGTGACCTGATGACCCCGTGGGAGGTGATTGAGCGCCGCATCAAGGCTGCCGCCGTGGGCGATTTTGTCACGGCTATCTATAACCCCAAGTCCAATGGCCGCTACTGGCAGCTTTATCGCTTGGTGGAACTGTTCCTGCAGCAACGTTCCGACGACACGCCCGTGGGCTATGTCCGTCAGGCAGGTCGCGACGAGCAGGAAATCAAAGTGACCACACTCGGCGAGTTTGACCCCGAGGAGGTGGACATGTTCACCGTGATCCTCATCGGCAACTCGCAATCCTATATCTTCTCCCCCTCCTCCGCCCTTTCGGGCACCTCCCCCCAGACGGGGGACGAGTCAAGGCGCATCATCACCCCGCGCGGTTATTACCGCGAACGAGGTGACGAGGACGTCAAACCCGGACAGCAAATCATGATTGAATCGTTCCGCACCATCGAGAGCGAACTTCGCAACAAGGACATTCCGCTTGACCACAAGTGGGCGCTCCTGCATGCCATCCACACGACGGCCGATTTTGATATGGAGCGCATTCTCTATACCGATGACCATGCGATGGAAACGCTATATAACAAGGTCGCTAGCGGTGAATTGAAGACCATCGTGACCGATGTGACGATGGTGACCAGCGGCATACGCAAGGGAGCTTTGGCTCGACTGGGCATGGAGGCTAAATGTTACTTGAGTGACCCGCGTGTTGCCGAAATGGCAGCTGTACAAGGCATCACCCGCACCCAAGCGGGCATCCGTCTGGCCGTCGAGGAGCACCCTGATGCTCTTTTCGCTTTTGGAAATGCGCCAACTGCACTGATGGAATTATGCGATCTTATCCGCAAGGGCAAGGCTCATCCCGCTGGCATCATTGCCGCGCCCGTGGGTTTTGTGCATGTGCGTGAGTCCAAACACATGGTCAAGCCTTTCAAGGACATCCCCAAAATCATCATTGAGGGACGCAAGGGTGGCAGCAACCTAGCAGCAACCCTGTGCAACGCCATTCTGACCTTTGATGACGCAGAGCAACTAAAACCCGGACGAGACCTGTGACATTAAATCAAACAACTAAAACAACGATGAACAACCAAAACAACCTTTTTTCATATAAAATATATGTTGTTATTGTTGTTTCCTGTTGTTCTTGTTGTTTGACTAACAGCAGTTGTTTGAATTAATACAAAAAATGATATGAAGTTTTATGTGATAGGTATTAGTGACGCGCCGCGGCCTTATCTGCCGCCAGAGGTGATTAGCATCATCTGTAATGGGCGTATTTTCTCGGGCGGCAAGCGCCACTATGGACTTGTCGCACCTTATTTGCCCGAGGGGTCGCAATGGATTGAAATCACCACTCCACTGGATGCGGTCTTCGAGCTGTATCACGACGAGGTGATTGTGTTCGCCAGCGGAGACCCGTTGTTTTTCGGATTTGCCAACACCATTAAGCGCAAGATGCCTGATGCCGAGATTGTGCTCTACCCATCATTCAATTCCTTGCAAATTCTGGCGCATCGTTTAGTCATGCCTTACCATGATATGCGAGTCGTTTCTCTCACTGGCCGTCCATGGCCAGCATTTGACCGCGCACTCATCGAGCGTGCGGAAAAAATCGGTGTACTGACCGACCGAGAACACACGCCAGCCGCCATTGCCCGTAGGATGCTGGAATATGGTTACAACGACTATATTATGAATGTGGGCGAGCATTTGGGTAATCCAAAAGAGGAACGCATTTCAACCTTGACACTTAAGGAGGCCGTGGAGCGTGATTTTGACTATCCCAACTGCTTGATTCTGTGCGGGCACGCCAAGGCGAGGCCCTACGGCATTCCAGAGAGCGAATTTGCTTTGCTAGATGGTCGTGAGAAAATGATTACCAAAGCGCCCATACGCCTGCTGACCCTTCAAGCACTGGACTTGTCGCAAAAAAGCATCCTGTGGGACATCGGTTTCTGCACCGGCAGCGTGTCCATTGAGGCGCGATTGCAATTCCCGCATTTGCACGTCGAGGCCTTTGAAATTAGGCCCGAGTGTGAGGCCTTGATGCTGCAGAATAGTCGACATTTCGGCACGCCAGGTATTAACTACCATATAGGCGACTTCCTTGAGGCTGACATTGAAAACCTGCCGCGTCCCGACGCCGTTTTCATCGGTGGGCATGGAGGCCACCTCAAGGAAATCATGGCGCGCGTGCTGACTGTCCTGGCTGATGACGGCTGCATCGTGATGAACAGCGTCACCTCACCCATGGTGCATACCGATAGCCATCAACTGTTTAACGAGGCGTGTGCCGAATTGGGCTTAAAGCAAGAGCCGCCCACTCGCATCATCTTGAATGACAATAACCCGATAGAGATACTCAAATGCAAAAGATAGCCGTAATACCTGTGAGCGACGAGGGACGCGATATCGCCAAAACCCTCCAGCAAGACTTCCAAGCCTCAATCATCAAACGTGCCGATGTCTCCAAGCGATGGAAAGATTTTGATGCCTTCATCTTCGTTGGCGCGATGGGCATCTGCGTGCGCACGATCGCCCCCTTCATCGAGGACAAGCACACCGACCCTGCTGTCATCTGCGTGGACAGTATGGCTAACCACGTGATCTCAGTTTTGTCAGGTCATGTAGGCGGAGCCAACGATTTGACTCGCCGAGTGGCTTCAGCGTTAGGCTCCGAAGCAGTTATTACGACCCAGAGTGACAATGCGGGACTATGGGCACTAGACACGCTGGAAGAACGCTTTAACTGGCCTATCGCCAGCGAGGATGACATGAATGCCTGCATCTTTGCTTTCGTCAACCGCAAGCCAACGGCATTGTTCATGGAGGTGCGAGACCAGGGCACTGATTATTTGGAAAAGACTCTTCCAGAACACGTCACCATCATCAACAACCTCAGCGAGGCTGATCCCATGAAATATCGACTTCTCATCATGGTCACGCCTTTCCGCCGAAATGCGCCTGAGGGCATGTTGTCATTGCATTTTGTGCCCATGGTCGGCACAATCGGCTTTGGTTTGGCTCATCACCCTAACGATTACAAGTTCATCTATGACCAAATGAATGAGGCTCTTGCCGAGTGGGGTATCCTGCCGTGTGCTTGCCGTTACTGCACTATAGACGTCAAAGCCGATGAACCGTTTACTCGCTTGTTGAGAGATAAGTACCACAAGAGTATTGGTTTCTTCACAGCCGAGCAGTTAGCGGCGGTCAATGTGCCCAACCCGAGTGAAACGGTCGCCAAGCACGTAGGAACACCTAGCGTGTGTGAGGCGGCTGCCATCTTGGGCTCTAATCACGGCAAACTGATTGTGCCGAAAATAAAGGGAAAGAATTTCACCGTAGCACTGGCCATCGACCGCCAATACTTGCGTGACCAGCAAGGCCACATCGAGATTGTTGGTGCTGGTCCCGGCGATCCCGACTTGGTCTCGGTGCGTGGCCGCAAGATGTTGGAGCGAGCCGACTTGATTCTGTACGCTGGTTCACTGGTGCCGCGAGAACTGACCCTGTGCGCCAAGCCTGGTGCCGTAGTGCGCAGTTCAGCAGGAATGAATTTGGAGGAACAATGCTCGTTGATGAAGGCGTTCTATGACAAGGGGAAATTCATCGTGCGCCTGCACACAGGCGACCCGTGCATTTTCGGGGCGATTCAGGAGCAGATGGCGTTCTTTGACCAGCACAATATGCATTACCACATCACGCCGGGCATTTCATCATTTCTTGCCGCAGCAGCCGAGTTGCGCAGCCAGTTCACCATCCCCGAGCGTACCCAGACCATTATCCTGACGCGTGGTGAGGGCCGCACGCCCATGCCCGAGAAAGAGCAACTGCACCTGCTGGCCCGTAGCCAGAGCACGATGTGCATCTTCTTGAGCGCTGCCATCGTGGATGACGTGCAACGCGAATTGTTGATGGAATATCCCGAAGATACGCCCGTTGCTGCCTGTTATCACCTCACATGGCCCGACCAACACATCTACCGCGGCGTGCTCAAGGACCTTGCCAAGATTGTCCACGACAACAACCTCACGTTGACCACGATGCTCGTCGTGGGCGAGGCCATCGATAACCGCAAGGGCCTGTCAGAACTCTATAACAAACATTTCACCCACCTCTTCCGTAAAGGGGAATAAATAATGGGACTGTGTCATAATTGCAATGTCGCTACATATATCGGCCTATGGCCGAGAAATTTAAACAAATTATTTAAAAAATTAAATAAATATTTTATTTGTTCTAATTTTAATACAAAATTTGTTTTAATTTCCCGCCCGAAGGGCGGTTATAATTCCAGCAGACAAATTATGACAAATCCTCTACAGGACTAAAAACTATGATTCTAGTTTTCGGTGGAACGACTGAGGGCCGCATGGCGGCTAAGGTGCTCGAGGAATCGGGTGCCACCTACTACTATTCCACCCGCAGCGAACTCCAAGACATCCAACTGGTGCACGGCATCCGCCTCACGGGGGCGATGGAAGCGCCTGATATGATTGCCTTTTGCCGTGAGCATGGCATCCGCCTGATGATAGACGCAGCCCACCCATTTGCCGAGGATTTGCATCGCAACATTGTCCAAGTCGCCGATAATTTGGGCATTGCCGTTATCCGCTATGATAGAATCTATCCATCACATGATGATGACCTCATCTGGTGCAAAAACTATAATGATGCTATCCAACAATTAGTATCGCATGACATACATCGCCTATTGGCACTCACAGGTGTCAATACCATTGCGAAACTGCGCAATTACTGGCAGGGCCATGAATGCTGGTTCCGCATCCTGAACCGCGATGAATCATTGGCGGGGGCACACAGGGCTGGTTTTCCAACTGACCACCTCGTTTACTACGAGAAGGATGATACCGCATCGTTGATTGAGCGACTGCAGCCCCAAGCCATCATCACCAAAGAGAGTGGTATGTCGGGAGGATTCGATGAAAAGGTTCATGCTGCTCGGCAAGCGGGAATCAAGGTCTTTGTCGTGAAACGGCCATCATATCCATCCCTACCCAGCGTAACTGTTGAGCACGTTAACGGACCTCATGGCTTGCGCCGCATGGTGGAGAGATTGCTACCCGAGTTTTACCCGCTACACAGCGGTTTGACCACGGGCACCTGTGCCACAGCAGCGGCCATTGCAGCAACCATAAGGCTGAAAACAGGACAAACACCGACCTCGGTGCCCGTCATCTTGCCCAATGGTGAGACGATTGATGTCGGAGTAACCTATGGCGACGGCTATGCCTCTGTTTTCAAGCAGGCTGGCGATGACCCTGATGTGACCAATGGCATCGAGATTAGGGCAAGTGTCAAGCCTAACGACCATTTTGAGATAAATGGCGGCGAAGGTGTCGGACGGTTCACCGTACCAGGTTTTGACTTTCCGCCGGGCGAGCCGGCCATCAACAAGGCACCGCGCCAAATGATGCGCGACAACATCAAGGAGAATGTCAGCATCACCATTTCGGTGCCTGAAGGTGCCGAGATTGCACGCCGCACGTTCAATCCACGCCTGGGCATTGAGGGCGGCATCAGCATCATCGGCGTGTCGGGAATCGTCAAACCCTTCAGCGAGGAAGCCTTTGTGGCTAGCATCCGCAAGTGCATGCAGGTCGCCAAGGCATCGGGAAGCGACCGCGTCGTCATCAACAGCGGCGGCAAGAGCGAGCGCTTTGTAAAAGCGCAATACCCCGACCTGCCACAGCAGGCCTTTGTGGAATATGGGAATTATATCGGCGAGACTTTGGCTATCGCCAATGAACTCGACATCAAAAACGTCACCATGGGTGTGATGCTGGGCAAGGCTGTGAAACTGGCGGCAGGCAACCTCGATACCCATAGCCGCCACACCACGATGGACAAAGATTTCGTCATGAACATGCTCAACGAGACTGCCATCAACATCGACATCAGTGACCTCACCCTCGCCCGCGAACTGTGGGACAGAATTCCTCAAGAAAAGCTCCAGAATTTCGCCACGGTCGTCATCAGCCACTGCGCCCACTACTGCGCCCCCCTACTCCCCAACGGAAATCTCACCATCCTCCTCATCACCGACACTGGTACCATTTTCAAACGACAATAACTACATCCATTACAACAGAGGCACAACAAATGAATCCTATTGTTGTTGATGTTGTAAAACTTGTTGGTTGTTTGAGAGAATTACTCGTAGGAGGTTTTGCGGCGGTGGTAGAGGACATAGATGATGATGGGGGCGCCGATAAGGGCGGTGACGCTGTTAACGGGCATGGCACCCTCGAAGCCTGGAGCGCGAGCAATCAAATTACAAATAAGCGCCAACAACGCACCACACAAGGCGGTGGCGGGCATCAGCTTCCAGTGGTCGCTCGTGCGGAATATACCCCGTGCCAAATGGGGCACTGCCATACCGATGAACATGATGGGACCGCAATAGGCGGTGACAATAGCAACCAAGGTGCCCGAGCAGATGATAATCCATGTGCGGGCACGCTTGACATTAACGCCTAGATTGGCAGCATAGCGGTCGCCAAGCAGCATAGCATTCAGTGGCTTTACCAACAGGAAACTCAAGGGCAGCAGGATACACATGAGCACAACAAAAAGAATCATCTGGTCACCCGAAACGCGGGAGAACGAACCGAGCCCCCAGACCACAAAAGCTTTAACGTCTTCCTCGGGACTCAGGAACTTTAAAACACCGATAATTGCGGTGGCCAGGTAGCCGATCATCACACCGATAATCAGCAGGGTAACGTTACCCCGCACCTTACCCGAAATCCACACAATCAGCATCATCACTGCTAGGGCGCCAATGATGGCGGCAACCGAAATGGCGGCGTCACCCAGATAGCCCAGCGAACTTAATGCTACACCACCCAATTGTCCCGACAGCAGCACAACGAAGGCGACACCCAGGCTGGCACCATTGGAAATGCCCAAGATGGATGGGCCCGCCAGCGGGTTGTGGAAAATAGTCTGCATCATCAGGCCACTCACGGCAAGGCCCGCACCGGCCACGATGGCGGTAAGCACCTGCGGCAGGCGGGAACTGAGGATGATATTGGTCCAAATTTCGCTCTCGCTGCCCTGGCCTACAAGGATGCGGCAGATGTCGCTCACCGGAATCTCGACAGAACCGATGAACAGATTGGCAATCATCATCACGAGGATTGCCACGACAAGGGCTAACATCAATGGCAGCGTGCGTCTCATATTCCTTTAGTTAACAGTAAGCGGATGCTAACTCTAAACTTTAAACTATTGCAGCATGCGATAAAATGTGGGTTGGTAGTCTTTCTCGACCAGTTCGGGATGGAAAATGGCAACAAAGTCCTTCAACAGCGCGTCGGGCTTGACGGGGGCGATCTCGTAATAGGGCGTCTGCTTCATGTTGCAGTAAATGACCTTTTTCTCCTTGAAAGCCTTGAACATTTCGTTGCGGGGCTCGGAGGCCTTCAGCGCCTCGTAGGAGAAATCGCCCTGGTAGCTGTTGAGGATGCGCCAATAATCGGCGTTGGCCGACAAAGCATACATCTTTTCAAACTCCAGGTCCTCTCCCGATGTCTCGTCATCGTTGATGACATAGTCAGCACCGGCGTCACGGAATATCTGGGCCAGGTAGTTTTTGCCACCCACAGCATGCCAGTTGCCGTAGTGCATCTCACCGCTGGTGACAGTGGGACGGCTCTCGACCTTGGCGGCCTTATCTTTCAATTCGTTATAACGGCTCTCGATTCCGGCGAAAATCTCAGCGGCCTCTTTTTCCTTGCCGATGAACATACCGATGAACTTAATCCACTCGGCCTGTCCCAGCGGGTCAAGTTCTTTATAGCCCAGGTGGGGTACCAGCGTGATGCCGATTTCCTTGATGGCATCATAGCCGCCGCGCTTGGACGGAGAGATGAAAATCACGTCGGGATTGGCAGCCATGACCACCTCGGGGTCAAACTCGCCCTCCATACCAATCTTGACGATGCGGCCGTCTTTCACGCGCGCCTTGATGTCCTCGTTAAAGAGATTCTTGGTGCTGGTGATGCCCTTTACCACATCATGGGCATCAAGGATAGTGAAATTGGATAGTTGCAGCGAGGTCATGCAAATCGTGCGCTCGATGGGCACTTTGACCTTGACATAACCCTCGGGGACCACGGCCTCGGCATCATGAACAAGGGCAAAATGGTCTTTCTTACCCACGTCAACCAACCTGATGTCAGCTGAATCCCTTACACTGAACCCTGTGGCATACTTCACGGTCACTTCTTCCATCGAATCGGTGCCCGCCTTAGATTGCTTGTCGCCCTGTGAAGAGCAGGCGCAAAGCAGCACTAAAACTGCAAATAATCCAAATAATTTCTTCATTCTTTTGCTCATTTGTTTTATGCTACAAAGGTACTACTTTTTTAGGGAACAGAAGGCCGTAAACAATGAATATTTTGTACCTTTGCACTATGGAAGAAACAGCTGTAAAATCGAAGTGGTATGACAACATTTGGGCGGCGTTGATTTTCTTTACGCGTTTGCCTTTTTGGCGCGTCTATCAACCCCCACAGGCGAGTTACAAAACAGTAGTCGAGTATTGGCCGTTGACAGGCTGGCTCACGGGTGGCGCGATGGCTGCGACTCTCTATTTCGGTAGCATGGTGCTGCCATGGATTGTCACAGTGATTGCCGCTATTGCCGTGCGGTTGCTCATTACTGGAGCGTTGCATGAAGATGGTCTCGCCGACTTCTTGGACGGCTTTGGTGGCGGGGGCAATCGCGAGCGCATCCTCGCCATCATGAAGGACTCGCACATTGGCACCTATGGCGTGCTGGGTCTTATCATCTACATGCTGATACTTGGCACGGCGCTCTACAGCATGCCCGTGACTGTGGCAGCGCTCACCATTCTGGGCGCTGACCCGTTTTCCAAAATGGTCACGAGCCAACTGGTCACGATGCTTCCCTATGCCCGCCGCGAGGAAGAAGCCAAAAACAAAACCATCTATCGCAAACCCACACTGACCGCCGGCTTGAGCCTGACGGTGCAGGGGTTATTACCGATGGCATTGATGATTTGGCTAACAGGCATAGACTGGTATGCGGTCATCTTTATTCCGGCTCTAGTGATGTATTTCCTGTACATGCTCATCCTGCGCAAGATTCACGGCTACACAGGCGACTGCTGCGGTGCCGTGTGCCTGCTGGTGGAATTGGCAGTATACCTCGTCGCCTGCTCACAACATTTCATTAATTGATATGGAAATTATCTTGGTACGGCATACTAGTGTCAATGTGCCCAGGGGCACGTGCTACGGACAGACCGACGTGCCCGTGCGCGACACCTTTGAGCAAGAGGCAGAGCTGACTCGCCAGTCGCTGCAACAGTTTCTGCCGTTTGACAAGGTCTTCTCGTCGCCCCTGACGCGCGCCCGCAAACTCGCCGCCTATTGCGGTTATCCCGATGCCGTGACCGACAACCGGCTGCTGGAGATGAACATGGGCGAGTGGGAAATGCAGCTGTATGACGAAATCCGGGACCCGCACCTGCAGGAATGGTACGACGACTATATCCACCAGCCCACGACAGGAGGCGAGAGCTTCTTGCAACAATATCAACGGGTGGCTGCATTTCTTGACGAACTCAAAGGCAAGCCCTACCAGCGAGTGGCCATCTTTGCCCATGCCGGGGTGCTCATCAGCGCCGGCATCCACGGTGGATTGTATTCCTGGGACAATGCATGGGACAATCTGGCCGATTACGGAGATTTTATTGTGATTACAATTTAGAAATGTAGGGCCTCGCCTTGGCGTGGCCGTCAAACAAAGATAAGTCAATGAGTAAAATCATATTGATTACTGGTGGACAACGCTCGGGCAAAAGCTGTTATGCCGAGGAACTCGCATTGAGCCTAACCGACAGTCCTGTGTATGTGGCCACCGCCCATGTGTGGGACGAGGAGTTCCGTGAGCGGGTGCGCCGTCATCAGGAACGCCGTGGCCCGCAGTGGAGCAACATCGAGGAGGAAAAGTACTTGAGCCGCCATAATCTAACGGGGCGCGTTGCTGTCATTGACTGCGTGACGCTGTGGCTGACCAATTTCTTTTTCGAGAATCAGAATCATGACACACAGCAGGTTTTAGATATGGTCAAAGAGGAGTTTGACCGCTTCACAGCCCAAGACGCTACTTTTATCTTCGTTACTAACGAAATCGGTAGCGGCGGCGTGAGCGTGGATGCCGTACAACGCCGATTCACCGACCTGCAAGGCTGGATGAACCAGTACATCGCCAGCCGTGCCGACGAAGTCTTCCTCATGGTCTCGGGAATCCCGGTAACAGTTAAGAGTTAACAGTTAACAGATCTAGAAGATCTAAAATATCTAGAGCATCTAGAATATCTAGAAACTAAAGAAAAATGAAGCAATTCAATATACAACACACAGACAAGTCGCTGGAAATGAGCATCCAGCAGAAAATCGACCACCTGAACAAGCCCAAAGGCTCATTGGGCCGCCTCGAGGAATTGGCCTTGCAGATTTGCCTTATCCAACAGACCTTGACGCCCAGCCTCAACCATCCCTGCCACCTGCTGTTGGGTGGAGACCACGGCATTGAGCGCGAGAGTGTTAGCGTTTCGCCTCGTGAGGTCACCTGGCAGCAGATGATTAACTTCACCCGTGGCGGTGGAGGCGTGAATATGTTCTGCCGCCAGCATGGCTTCAAGTTGCGCATAGTGGACATGGGCGTAGACTATGACCTGAGTGATGTTGAAGGCATCATCAATCGCAAAATCGCCCGTGGCACCCGCAATTTCCTGCACGAGCCAGCCATGAGTGAAGAGGAGTTTGACCGCGCTATCCAAGCCGGCTGTGAGCTGGTGGATGAATGTATCGCCGAGGGATGCCAAGTGCTGTGCGTCGGCGAAATGGGTATTGCTAACACCTCGCCGTCAAGCATCTGGATGAGCCTGTTCGGCAACATCCCGCTCGACGAGTGCATCGGGGCTGGAGCGGGACTTGACAGCCCGGGCATCCAGCACAAGCGGGAAGTCCTGGCCCAGGCACTAAAACTCTACCATGATACGATGGAGAACACCGTTGTGAACGCCATCCGCTACTTCGGAGGCTTTGAGATGGTGACGGCCATCGGCGCAATGCTGCGAGGAGCCGAAAAGCATCTTGTCGTGCTAGTTGACGGCTTCATTATGACGGCCTGTGCCATTGCTGCCATCCAACTCTATCCTGCTGCCCAGGATTACATGATTTTCACCCATTGCGGTGACGAGAGCGGCCATCGTCGCATGCTCGACATTGTCCACGCTGAGCCCATCCTCAACCTGGGGCTGCGCCTCGGCGAGGGAACAGGTGCCTTGTGCGCCTTCCCGATTGTCGACTCTGCCGTGCGCATGATCAACGAGATGAACAACTTTGACACGGCCCACATCACCAAGTACTTCTAAAGAAATATCACCACGATAGACGTCAAGACTAGCATGAGGAGTTCAGCCGTTCGGTTGATGCGAACGGCGGTGTGCATGTCTTGGGTGGTCAGGTCGCGGTCGTTCTCGCCTATGTAGGGCTTGTCAAACAATTCGCCGAAATAGTAATGAGGACCGCCAAAGCGGCAGTTAAGCGCGCCGGCGAGGGCGGCCTCGGGATAACCGCTGTTAGGGCTGGCGTGGCGGCGGCCGTTTCTCCATACGAATTTCAACAACGACAACTTGCCTGAGGCAATGACCATCAGCAGGGCGGTCAGTCGGGCGGGGATAAAATTGGCAATATCATCGATGCGGGCAGCCCAGCAGCCGAAATCCTTATAACGCTCAGTGCGATAGCCAATCATCGAGTCGAGGGTATTGACCATCTTGTAAGCCAGCATGCCTGGTGTACCCAGCAAAGCCAGCCAAAACAGCGGAGCAATCACACCGTCACTCAAGTTCTCGGCAAGGGTCTCAAGAGCAGCTGTGCGCACCTCCTGAGCCGACAGTTCAGATGTCTCGCGGCCCACGATGCGGGCGACCTGCTGACGGCCCTCGCCCAGCGAGCGGTCCAACGCCAAAAACACCTCTCGCACCTCGCGGATGAGCGTGGTTCCCGCAAGGCAATAGAAAATGATGATAGTGTCCAGAACTAGCCATAATACCATGTTGGGTATCAGCCGCTTTAGCCCCCAAACAGCAAAAAATATCATCAAGATAAAGCAAATAGCCATCACAGCTCCCTTGGCCATGCGGTAGCTGCCTTTATTGAGGCGATGCTCGCCCCACGAAATCATTTTGCCAAACCACACAATGGGATGCGGCAAGCGTGACGGGTCACCGAAGATAAAATCCAGCAACCAACCAAGCAACAGTGGCAATATGAGTAAAAAAGTAGCAATCATTTCTCTGATTACAGTTTTTGTCTCACTGTAGAGACGCAAAATTAGTTTAATCTGCGTAATTCGTAGTTTAATATGGCGGCGACGAGGGCATCGTTCTCGGCGGGCGACTGGGTGGCGATGCGGAAATGGTGCGGCGTCAAGCCAGTGAAGTTGGAAGCATCGCGGATGAGGATGCCATGCTCACGCGCCAGATATTCCTTCAATTCGGCAGCCGTTGCTTGCTGGATAGTGCACAAGAAGAAATTGGTCTGAGTGTCAACTGTCTCGATGCCATCTATCTCATTCAACAAGGCACGCAGGCGCTGAGTCTCGGCCAAATAGGATTCCAAGTCTGAGATGGCAGTCTCGCCTCGTTGCACAAGCCACTTGCCCGCCTCGAGCGACAAGGCATTGATGGCCCATGGCCGGTACTGCTCCCGCAGGCGATTAATAATCGACGCTGATGCCGTGATATATCCTAGTCGCAATCCAGGCACCGCATAACGCTTGGTCATTGAGTGCAGCAGAATGATGTTGTCACGCTTCACCACATCGGCAGGTTGCAGCAAGGGTGCCATCGTATAATCCTCGTAGGACTGGTCAACGATGAGCAGGTGGTGGCGCTCGGCAAGGGTCAACACATCCTCGACTGCCATCACGTCGCCAGTGGGGTTATTGGGATTGCACAACCAGCACAGGGCACCGTCCTTGCACTCCTCGTAGCCAAACACGCGGCAAGCGTCCTCATATTCCCTAAACGTGGGCTGCATCACGTGGCAAGTGCCCTCATGCCGATAGGCTTGGGCAATCAGGTAGATGGCATCGACCGCGCCACTGGTCACCAGTACTTCATCGGGGTTGATACCGCAATCCTGGGCTATCAATTGCTCCAGCGATGCCGCCGAGGGTTCAGGATATGAGCGCACGACATCCATGCGAGAGCACAGGTAGGCATCCAGCTCGCTCAGGTCAGTCCCATTGTAAATATTGGAACTGAAGTTCATTTTGATATTGTTATAGCGATACAGGTCATCGCCGTGTCCTTCAATCATGGTCAGTCAGGATTTTGTAGATTTGTTCCATATCGACATACTGGCGCATGTGGGCCGCCAACTTGTCGTATTGTTCTTCCTTGAAAGCCGCATAGTCAAACGGCTTGTCGCCCTCGATGATTTTGTTCTTGAACGGTTCCAACAGGAAATCCACAAAGGGCGTATTGTCGAGGATGCCGTGGACGTAGGTGCCCATGCACTTGCCATCGACGAGATAGCCATCTTCACGTCCATCATCAAGGATCAGCAAGGGTGACGGCTTAGCATCGCCCACAGGACGTGTCTCACCCTGGTGTATCTCATAACCCTTGCCATACTGGCTATTGACTTGGCGCGTCTGCTTGTCGCCGTTCATCGTGGTAGTCGTGGGCAACAGTCCCAGTCCCGGCAAACGTTCGATGTCACCCTCAACATGGTCGGGGTCCAGCACTTCCATGCCCATCATCTGATAACCGCCACAGATACCCAGCACGGCCGCACCCTCGCGATGAGCCCTCACGATGGCCTGGGCGCAACCATTGCGACGCAGTTCGTACAGGTCATGTAGCGTGGATTTGGTACCTGGCAGGATGATGATGTCAGCTTTCTTGATATCTTCAGTGTTGTTGGTGTAGAACAGGTGGACACGCGGGTCGCGCTCCAAAGCGTCAAAGTCAGTGTAATTAGATAAATGCCGCAGCATAACCACAGCCACATTAACCTTGCCGCGCTCGGCCTGCATGGACTTTTGAGCCAAGGCCACGCTGTCCTCCTCCTCAATATAAATGTCTTTGTAGTAAGGGATAACGCCCAGAACGGGTACTCCGCAGATGTCTTCCAGCATCTTGCGACCCTCGTCGAACAGGCGCATATCGCCACGGAATTTGTTGATGATGATGCCCTTGATGATGCTGCGGTCTTCGGGCGTCTGCAAAGCGATACTGCCATAGACCGAAGCGAATACGCCTCCACGATCAATGTCACCGACCAGGATGACATCGGCATGGGCATGACGGGCCATGGGCAGATTCACTAAATCGGTATCACGCAAATTAATCTCCGAGATGCTACCCGCGCCCTCCATCACGATGGGATTATAGCGGGCGGCCAAACGGTCGAAGGCATCGCACACCTCACGGCGATAGTCGATGTCTGATGTGCCACGGCGCCAGTAATCGTATGCATTCTTATTGCCGATGGGTTTGCCGTGCAAGATAACTTGCGAGGTATGGTCGCTCTGTGGCTTCAACAACAGTGGATTCATATCGGTGTGGCAAGGAATGCCAGCCGCCTCGGCTTGGACAGCCTGGGCACGACCGATTTCAAAGCCCTCGGGTGTGGCAAAGGAATTCAATGCCATATTCTGGGCCTTGAACGGGGCAGGGCTATAGCCGTCTTGCTTAAAAATGCGGCAAAAAGCCGCAGCAACGATGCTCTTGCCCACATCGCTGCCCGTTCCGGCAAACATCACAGGATGCAATCTTTTCATGGTGTCATTCTTTTTCGTTAGCTAAAACAAACAGATAATCTGACAGGCGGTTCATCATCACAAGCACATCACTGTTAATGGGATGTTCCCGATGCAGTGACCACAAGCGGCGCTCCACCGTGCGGGCTTGGGTGCGAGCCAAGTGAATGAAAGCGGACAACTGTGACCCTCTTCCAGGCACGACAAAACCGCCTTGATAATCGGCAGAATCGATGGCTTGTTCTAATTGCGCGATAATCTCTTGGGCATGGAGTTCGCGGGGATTGATGCAACCCTCGGGTGTTGCGATGTGACTCATGACGGTCATGAGTTCGCGCTGCACGGCAAGAATGAAACGACTGTCCTCATCATCGTCATGCAACATCGACCGCACGATACCCAAGTGGGCATTCAGCTGGTCTATCTGGCCGTTGGCTTCGATGCGTGGGTCATCTTTTGAGACCCTCACCCCGTCGCGCAGACTTGTCATGCCCTCGTCACCGGTCTTGGTATATATCTGTTTCATAATTAGTTTCTTGTTATTGCAGAAAGCATCTCTAAACCCTAAACTCAAGGCTGGAACATGTTCCAAACTTGATATATATGCGTATAACTGGCTAATACATTCTTGTAACGGATGACAGGTGTTGGGACTGGTCCTCCCTTGGCATTATAAACCTGGGTGACTGATGGTGGAACCTCGCCTAGGAACTGCGTGTAGTGGAACTCATGCCCACGATATTCCTTCCCATCAAGTGTAAAACGGCGATAACCCAATGACAATTTGCGATCTTGCTTGCGTGCCGTGATGGTATAGGGCAGCACGCCACACATGGGAAACTCGCCCTCGTCGGTGATAATTTTCTCGCACAGGTACATCATGCCACCACATTCGGCAATGATGCGACCGCCACGGTCAGCGTAGTCCTTGATGGCACGTCGTGTCGCCTCGGCTTTAACCAAGGCCTCAAGATGTTTCTCGGGATAACCACCTGGGAGATAGAGCAGTTCCACATCATCAAGGCATGGCACCTCAGTCTCGGGGTCAAAGAATGCCACATGCTCCATCCTGTCGATATTCTCCTGATAAATAAAGGAGAATGACTCATCGTTGCGGGCAATCAGAGTTTTCCTCAGATTTCCTCTATCTTGGCATGGAATTGTGCAAATGGGTACACTCGACATATTGGTTGCCGACAAGTCTAGGAGCCGTTGCCATTTCACATGCTCTTCAAGAAGCGCAACCAAGAGTTCACTTTCGGGTTTCTCGCTGAAGTCCAGTCCCAAGTAACGGGAGCCTTGTTCAAGCTCAGCTTTCTTGGGCAAATAACCATAGCATTCAATCCCCAAGTCGTCACACACTTGCTGCAGCATCGCAAAATGCCGGGCTGAGCCTACTCGGTTTAATATCACACCGCTGATGTGCACGTCCTTGCGAAAATTGACGAAGCCCGAAATGAGTGCCGCCATCGAATAGGCCGCTGACTTGGCGTCAACCACCAGCACAACAGGCATGTCCAGCACGCGTGCAATCTCAGCCGATGACCCCTTGTCGCGGTCATATCCGTCAAACAGGCCCATCATGCCCTCGACCACACACACATCGGCATCCTTACCATAGAGGCTAAACAATGCCCGCACATGCTCAGGCGAGGCCAAAAACGTGTCCAGATTGATACTTGCTCGGCCACATACTGCTGCATGAAACTTAGTGTCAATATAATCAGGTCCACACTTAAACGGCTGAACCTTAAACCCCTTGCGGGCCAACAACGCCATCAACCCCCGAGCAATCGTCGTCTTGCCCGAGCCACTATTCGGCGCCGCTATCACAAATCCTTTTGCCATAATTTATAAAGTGCAAAAATACTCATTTTTTATTATATCCATCGCATTTTGAATCACTTCATTTTAGCCTAATTGACTTTAATTATTCTGTTGACCGAATGCTTAGCTAGTGATCATCAGAATTGGAACCGAATTTTGCTGTTTCATCCCGCATAGAATATGATAAAACATGTCACAGAACCTTCGAATCATAGCAGCTACCAACTTGTCTAAAAGCGAGGGGAACGCATTAAAGATTTTAAGTTTTGGGGTATGAATTGCGAAAAATGATTACCTTTGTGGTATCTAGAGAAACCAAATCATTGAATGAATATGATTGAAACACTAAAACTCAAGACATGGAGGGTTGTCAAGGTATTGGCTGTGCTGATGTTTGCCTTGAACAGCGGTGCGGCCTTGGCCGTACCTGTGCCTCAAAACCAGAGCACCGTGGAGCATGCCCAAACGGTGACAGGACGGGTGATTGACAAGAACGGTGAACCCTTGATTGGGGCTACCGTCCAAGTCAAGGGCACCAATGTGGGCACGGCCACCGATATTGACGGCAAGTATAGTATCCAGGCGCCACAGGGTTCTACCCTGATAGTGACTTGTGTGGGCTACAACACCCGCGAAGTTCAGGTAAATGGCAACCAGTTGACCATCGTTACTCAGGAAGATACTCAAGTACTTAACGAGGTGGTAGTGACTGCCCTCGGCATCAAGAAGGAGGCCAAGTCGCTGTCCTACAATGTGCAGCAAGTGACTGGCGATGCTTTAATGAGGGTGCAGGACGCCAACTTCGTCAATTCCCTCAGCGGCAAGGTGGCTGGCGTGACCATCAACACCAGTACAACGGGTGCGGGCGGCAGTAGCCGCGTTGTGATGCGTGGTGCCAAGTCCATCAACGGCAACAACAATGTGCTGTATGTTGTAGATGGTATCCCCATGCAGAACCTCAGTAGCGAGCAGCCCGAGGGCATCTTTGCCGGAGCGGGTCAGACGGGTGACGCCACCAGCAACATCAATCCTGACGACATCGAGAGCATCAGTGCCCTGACGGGCCCGTCGGCAGCCGCCCTCTACGGTGCCAATGCCGCTAACGGTGTCATCCTCATCACCACCAAGCGCGGTCGTGCAGGTCGGGTGGATGTGACTTATAACGGCAGTTTCCAGTTCTCCAAGCCCTTTGTCCTACCACGTTTCCAGAACCAATATGGTCCTAGCGAGACGGGCAGCTACTTCAGTTGGGGCGAGAAATTGGCTACGCCCAGCGATTACCGTCCCGCCGACTTCTTCCAGACGGGTACTAACATCGCTAACTCGGTGAGCTTGAGCACTGGTACCGACAAGAACCAGACATACTTGTCACTCGGTACCACAAACGCCCAAGGCATCATTCACAGCAACAATTACGACCGCTACAACGTGAGCGTGCGCAATACCACCAACTTCCTCGACGACCGCATGACGCTCGACCTGAGTTACATGCTCACCGCCGTCAAGGAGCAGAACATGATCAGCCAAGGCCAGTACCACAATCCGCTGGTGCCTGTCTATCTGTTCCCCGCGGGTGACGATTTCTCCAAGTTAGGCTACTTCGAGCGCTATGACACGGGTCGTAACTTCCCCGTGCAGTACTGGCCCTACAACTATGACATCTCGATGGAGAACCCCTATTGGGAAACCGAGCGTGAGCGCTTCATCAACCACAAGGAGCGCCACCAGGCGACTGTTTCGCTCAACTGGCGCATCACCCCGTGGTTGGATATCACGGGCCGCGTGAAATATGACAAGAGCAGCGACAAATATGAGGAGAAATTCTTCGCCTCGACCAATACGCTTTATGCTTCCCAATACGGCCACTACGGCCTGCGCAACGTGAGCAACCGTCAGCTCTATGCCGAGGCCTTCGCCAAGTTCAACAAATACTTTTACATTGCCGATAGCCACTTGAGTTTGAGCGGTGTGCTGGGCACGAGTTTTGACCAGCGCGACAACAGCATCGAGGGCTTCAACGGCCACCTGAAAGGCACCGCTAATAAGTTCACCCTGGCCAACGTCGAGACCGGCAATTCGACTTTCAAGCCTATCCAGAGCGGCTACCGTACACAGTTGCAGAGCGTCTATGCCACCGCCCAAGTGGGTGGTGCTGATATGGTCTATATTGATCTTACTGCCCGCAATGACTGGTCGAGCAAACTCGAAAAGAGTTACTTCTACTGGTCGGCTGGTCTTTCTTGTATATGGACCGAAGCGCTGCGTCAGATTGGTGTAAATCTTGATTGGCTCAATTTCTTCAAGACCCGCATAGGCTACTCCCAGGTGGGTAACGAGCCCAATGAGCCTTTCCTGACGCGTGAGACCTATGCCATCAACCCCTCGACCGGTCTTGCCGAAACCTCAACACGGATGCTTACCGACCTCAAACCCGAGCGCACTAACTCTCTGGAGGCAGGTATCGACCTGTATATGTTCCGCAGCCGTCTGAAAGTGAATATGACTCTATATAAATCCATCACGCGCAATCAGTTCTTCTATCCCACTCTGCCTGCTTCGTCGGGCTATACCAGTGCTGTGGTCAATGGTGGCCGTGTGGATAACGAGGGTGTTGAACTCACGGCGCGTTATACCCAGCCCCTGGGCCCAGTGACTTGGGAAACTTATTTGACCTGGACACTTAATCAAAACAAGGTCAAGGAACTGCTCAAGGAATGGCGCAACCCCATCGACGGCGAGATTTACAACCTGGACGAACTCTATATGGGTGGCACCTCGGGCTACCAGATACGTCTGACTGAGGGCGGCACCCTGAGCGACGTGTATGTCTCGACGCTCAAGACCGACGAGCACGGAGCCATCTACGTCAACCCCGAACGCCAGACCGTCGAGGCCAATCCCAACAATAATGCCTATTACATCTATGCTGGCCAAGCCGCTCCCAAGTACAACCTGTCATGGGGCAACTCGATCAATTTCAAGGGTGTGACCCTGTCTGCCCTACTTGCCTACCGCTATGGCGGCATCGTCGTGAGCGAGACACAGGCTATCCTTGACTACTACGGCGCCAGTGAGGCCTCACAGAACGCCCGCAACGACGGCGGAGTCCTTATCAACGGCAAGAAAATCAATGCCCAGGGCTATTACCAGACCGTGGGCAATCCCAACGGCACGGTGGACTCGCGATATGTTTATAGCGCGACCAACCTGCGTCTGGCCGAACTGAGCATCGGCTATGACGTGCCCGTTTACCGCTGGGTGAAGTGGGTCAAGGGACTGAATGTGTCCTTTGTCGCACACAACCTGTGCATGCTTTACAATAAGGCCCCCTATGACCCCGAGGCGACCTCTAACACGGGCACCTACTACCAAGGCATCGACTATTTCATGCAGCCCAGCCTACGGTCGATGGGATTTAATGTGAAACTCAAATTCTAATGACGGCTATGAAGACAAGAATAATGAAATATATGTTCACGGCATTGGCCGCAGTGCTGATGTTGACGGCCTGCACCAAGTCGTTTGACGACATCAACACCAACCAGCACGAACTTACTGACGAGGAGTTGACCCGCGACTACCAGAATGTGGGTGCCTTTTTCTCGCAGATGGTGTCGCGCGTGATTCTCTTTGACGACGGTTCAGGCAACTGCCTGTCGTCGGACTACCAGGTGGCACAAGGCCTGAGCGCCGACGCATTCTCGGGTTACATCGCCCTGACAGGCACCTGGCGCAATGGCGTTCACAACGGCTCCTACAGTTTTGTAAGCGGCTGGTATGACCAGATGTTTACACGAGCCTTTAGCGAGGTGATGCCGGCATGGCAACGCATCACGCGAGTGGCCGAGGAAATGGGTCAGCCCGCCGTTGCGGCACTTGCCACCATCGTCAAGGTGGAGGCATTGCACCGCGTGACCGACATGTATGGTCCCATCCCCTACCTGAATTTCGGCAGTGGAACGCTCGGCACCGCCTATGACCGCCAGCAGGACGTGTACAAAAAGTTCTTTGAGGAATTGGATGAGGCTATCGAAGTGCTCACACCGATGGCTGAGTCGGGCGAACTGCTGTTGCCCGATTATGATAACGTGTATGAGGGCAACGTCACCCGTTGGGTGAAATTTGCTAACACACTGCGCCTGCGCCTTGCCTTGCGCATCGCCTATGCCGACCCTGCCCTAGCCCAACAGCAGGCCGAGAAATCGGCGGCATGCACTGTGGGCTTTATCGAGACACCTGCCGAACGAGCCCAACTCCTGCATGGCCGCCTGACCTATTATCACCCGAACTATGATATGGCCTACAACTTCAATGCTGGCGAGGTGCGCATGGGCGCCACAATGGACTGCTACATGAACGGCTACAGCGACCCGCGCTTGGCGGCCTATTTCATCCCCGCCAGCAACGACAACAAGTATCATGGCGTTAGACTGGGTGTGCACAACATGAACCCCACACGCTATGCGGGTGTGTACGTCTCCAATCTGAACATCGACCGCGCGACCACACCCATCGTGTGGATGACTGCTGCCGAGGGCTACTTCCTGCGCGCCGAGGCCGCCTTGCGAGGCTGGAACATGGGCGGCACGGCACGGGCATTTTATGAGGCAGGCATCAAGGCATCATTCACCGAGAACAACGTGAGCGGTGAGGACACCTATATCACCAACTCGACGTTAAAGCCCACACGCTATGTGGACCGCACTAACGGTGGCAATGCTGCCAATGCGCCTAGCGAAATCACCATCGCTTGGGACGATGAGGCCGATTTCGAGACCAACCTTGAACGTATCATCACCCAAAAGTGGATTGCGATGTACCCTGACGGCTGCGAGGGCTGGGCAGAGTTCCGCCGCACTGGCTATCCCCGACTGCTGCCCGTGGTGAACAACGACAGCCAGGGACTGATTGACACCGATATGCAGGTGCGCCGATGCCCCTTCCCAGTACAGGAATACAACACTAACGAAGCCGCTATTCAGGCTGCCATTCAACTGTTGGACAGCGAGGCCATGGGCGGTGGACTGGATAATGGTGGCACCCGCCTGTGGTGGGACAAGAAAGTGATTAGTGATTAGTGGTTAGAGATTAGTGAAAAAGATATGAAACTGACAAGATATATTTCGGCTGCGTTGCTTCTCCTCGTTGTCACGGCTTGTGACACCGAGCCCGAGGCACTGGATTTGCAGCCAATGAAAGAGTATAGCGAGGAATACTATCAGGCCTTGCGCGAGTATAAGGCAAGCACTCACGAGATTTGCTACGTCTATTACGCCGACTGGGCTCCCATCGAGGGGGCGAGCGGCTACAAGGATCCCGCCTCGTGGGGCGAACGCATCATCGGTTTGCCTGACAGTATCGACATCGTGAACCTGTGGATGGGCATCCCGACTCCTGAGACGCATCCCATTGCCTATCAGGATATGATTGAGACGCGCGACAAGAAGGGAACCCGATTTGTGTTCCATGCCGACGCGTCTAACTATAGCCACCGTTTCACCATTGACGGACGCAATTATGACCTATCCAGCGACCGTAGCGAGGAGGCCATCCGTGCTTATGCCCGCTGGGTGTGTGACACCGTGATCAAGACTGGCCTCGATGGCGCTGACTTTGACTACGAGGGCTGGAACGGGCAGCATCTGACCTGGGCCATCGAGGAGTGTAACAAGATCTTCGGTCCCAGCGGCCAGTATCCCGACAAACTGGTCATCGTCGATTACTTCTCGGTATCTCCTCCCGTGGCATGCGACCCCTTTGTGGACTACTACGTCAAGCAGGCCTACAGCCAGCAGGGCGCTGGCGTGGGTGCCATGGGACACCCTGACGAGAAGACCGTCTATTGTGAGTCCTTCGGCCAAAAGCCCACAGGCGGCGAAATCTTCAACTATGCCGCATGGGAGCCCGAGACCGGGCACAAGGGCGGCTGCGGTGCCTACTATGTGGAGCGTAACTACTATAACACGAGCGACGGCATCCCCTACGGCGCCATCCGCCGTGCCATCCAAATCATGAACCCCGCTAAAACCCGATAAGCGATGAAAAAGACCATATTCAATCTGATACTGCTGTTGGCAGCCAGTTGGCTGCTGAGTGCCTGTGACAGCGAGGGCGACAAGTTTGACTATGACAAGGTGGGACTGCTCATCTCGGGCACCGAGCAGGTGCCGGTGCAGCGGTTCACCGTCGATGAGTTGCCTGCGGCCTATGCCGTAACGGTCAAGGCAACACGTCGCTGCAAGCAGGCGGTGACCATGCGCCTTGCTATCGACACAACGCTGGTGAGGGCCTACAATGCCCGCTATGGCACTTCCTATTATGCCGTGCCTCCTGGCGATGTCAGCCTTGAAAACAGCGAGGTGACCATCCAGCAGGGCGAAGCATTGTCCACTGCCGCACAAGTGCGTGTGGTGAGCACCGATGATTTCATCGAGGGTGCCACCTATGTCATTCCCGTAACCATACAGCAACTCAGCGGTGACGGATGCGAACTGATTGAGAGCAGCCGCACGATTTTCCTGCAAATTTCGCGCATCATCTCGTTCTACTCACTGGAAAACAACCAGAATGCGTCGTCCAACTACATCTTCCCTGACGACAAGATGGTCAACCTGACGAACTACACCATCGAGTTCAAAGTGTTCTCCTACAGGTTTGGCAACGTGGGCAACATCAAGCGCGTGCTCGCCATCGAGGGCAAGAACGAGGAGGAAGCCAACATGTTCCGCTTTGGCGAGAACGGCTCGGCAGGTGGTGACATCCTGCAATGGGTGTTGCCCGGTGGCCGATGCTTCTCTTCCACCCATTTCAAGACTAACCAATGGTATCTTGTATCATGCACCTATGATGGCTCAACCTTCAAGATGTATGTCGATGGCGTGGAGGATGCCCAAACCAGCGGCAGCGGCAAGTCCACGCCGTTCCAGCGCTTTGAGTTGGGCATGTCGTGGGGCAACTACCGCAACAGCCAGTTCTTCCAGGGCCGCCTGTGTGAGGTGCGCCTATGGAACCGTGCGCTCACGGCTAGCGAGATTGCCATGGGCTTCGCGGGCGTGAATGCCCATAGCGACGGTCTAGTAGCCTACTGGAAGATGAACGAGGGCGAGGGCCACATCTTCCGCGATGCCACGGGTCACGGCTATGACATGGACTGGACCGACACCTGGCGCGACGACCGCGAGAACGGGGTCCTCGTCGCCCACGACTACAGCCAGTACATCCGCTGGATCAAGGACGACTACAACAAGGTAGCAGAATAACAGAGGATGACATCAAAGTGACAGGGCGGGTAAAAAAACTCGCCCTGATTCATTTAGCCACTCATCCTATCATGGTTCATAATTGCTTGAATTATTGAGCAGAACCGCAAGGACAAGATTTTTTCGGGACACTAATTGAAAAAATAAGTATATAATCAAAGAAAAACACTATATTTTGCGCCATTAGAATTTGTATAACTACCACTCATGTTTTTTAATGCTTATGAAATCACTGAAGTATCTTATTGTTGTGCTGGCTGTCATGGTGGCAGCATCAGCACTTGCTGGCATCAGGACCGATGTCCAGATGCGTAGGGCCGCAAATCGTGTCCTTAAGTCCTCACGGCCGCTTGAACAGGTGGCCTATTATCCCGGAATGGCGCTTTATCGCCAAGCCGGCGGTGGTTTTGCCATCATTTCAAGCGACGACAATGCGCCAGTTGTTTTGGCTTATTCCACCAACAGCACATTGAGCCTGTCGGATGACAATCCGGGGTTCAACTGGTGGCTGAACGCGACTAGGAAGGTCATGCTACAGCAACAGCCTCGCCGCGAAACCACCAAACCCGATCCCAGCCGTTTCCCCACCTCGGTGCAACCGCTATTGACCACCACATGGGGGCAGCGGGAACCCTTCAAATTCATGTGTCCGTTTGACACTTATGTCTCCGACCTGAGTCAATATGGCAACTACACCCCTGATGCGGGTGGGGTGCGGTCCCCTAGCGATGGCCCAGTACATGAATTACTATAAGTTTCCCAAACACGGCATGGGCGAGGAATCAGTCACGGTGAAATATGACCAAGGGGACGTGACCGTTCATGTCGATTTTGAGCAGGCCACCTATGATTGGGATAACATGATTGACGATTACCAGGGCGACTACACCCGCGAGCAAGGAATGGCGGTTGCCCAGTTGTGTTATCATTGCGGCGTGGCGGCACAGACGACATGGAATTCGCTAGGTGGTGGCACAACTGACCAGCGCATAATCGAGGCGTTTATCAATCACTTCAACTACAACGACACGGCCCATTATGTGCCCCGGTCACGTTATGACGAGCCCACATGGATGGAAATGATCTACAGCATGCTGTGATCGGGCAACCCGATCCTGTACTCGGCCAAGGACATCAACATCCCAGCGGGAATCATTGCGGGGCACAATTTCATCATCGACGGTTATGATGAGAATGGACTTGTCCATGTCAACTGGGGATGGTATGGAGTAGAAAACGGTTACTTTGATGTCGCTCTGCTCAACGTGCTCCAATACACCTATGATGACTGGCAGGCGATGTACGTGGGGCTCTATCCCAATCGTGAACACCTCCCAGGCGATGTCAATGATGATGGCAAGCTTGGTATCGACGATGTCACCGACCTCATTGACCTCCTCTTGGCAGGCAATTCCGCTGGCAACAATCAAGCCGACGTGGATGCCGACGGCCGTATCAGCATCGAAGATGTAACCACCCTCATCGATTTCCTCCTGTCAGGAAACAAGTAAAGCATTACACATAGTATAACGTTTAGAAATGAGGGTGTGTTCATTTTTTCTCTGCTGGAATCATGACCACCCTCTAGAGATACATTTGGGTACCGCCTAACGATGTGGCTGCGTCATAATTCAACGTCGCAATAATTAACCGTGCTACGCACGGGAAATTTATACAAATTAATTGAAAAATTGATATGAAAATTTAATTTGTTTAATTTAAATACAAAATTTGTTTTAATTTCCCGCTCGTTAGAGCGGTTATTATTTAGGGCGAACATTTATGACACACCCTCCAAACCTTATAGATATAGAGCAAAAAGTGGCATAAAAAAAACAATATTTTAGGCAAATACTTTATTGATATAATGTTTTTTTGTATTTTTGCAGAATAAACCCCTCACGATTAACTTTTTAAAAACGAAAAGACAATGGAACCTATTCAAGCACAAAATCCTAATCCCAGTCAGCCTCGACCCATGTTAGAATTTGGGGAGGCAATTCGCATCTGCTGGAAGAAGTTTTCCGACTTCAAGGGCCGTGCCCGCCGCAGTGAGTACTGGTGGTGGTGCCTTCTCTGTTTCATCATTTACACAGCGACCAGGCTTATCGGTCATATACTCTCATTAGGTGACATCTTCAAAATGATCGCTTGGCTAATTCTGATTATCCCGAGTTTAGCCGCTGGAACACGCCGTTTGCACGATACTGGACGCAGTGGTTGGTGGATTGTTGCCGAATTTGTAATGGCTGTAATCATGTGGATCATGGCCTTTTCAGTAGAATCTTTGGTTTATTATAGCTCAGCTATATGGGTCATCTTCTATTATATAATGTTCTTACTATTCTTATTTGTCTACATCGTTGTTTTATACTTCAGCGTACTTGACAGCCACAAGGGAGAGAACCAGTATGGCCCTTCTCCAAAATATCAGTAAAGAGCGGAAAAAAGAACTGCCATTATTGATGGCATTGGGTGATGGCACACGACCCGAAACAGCCTCTCCAGCAGATGGAAAAGCCGTTTCGGATTGTGGGTTATTTGTAAGCGTTATCTTCTTTTTAGGGTCTCGACGATACGGGCCATCTGGTTAGGAATACGTATCTGTTGAGGGCACTTCTTGAGGCAGGTTTCACAGTCGGTGCACTGGGTTGCCCATGTCGAGACATCGGGCAAGGCTTGGCGCAAGCCGTCGGCAAACTGCTGCTTGCGGTCCATATAGTCGGCTGCCTGTTTGTCGGGCAACGGAAGTATCTTTTGGGCGATGGCCTCGTTGTAGTAAGCAAAATTGCCAGGGATATCTACCCCATAGGGGCATGGCATGCAATACTCACAAGCGGTGCAGGGAATGACGGGCGCGCCAGCCATCACATCGGCAATTTCTTCGAGCACCTTGTTTTCGGCTTCGGTGCAGGGGTCGAGCGGAGAGAAGGTGCTGACGTTCTCCTCCATGTGGCTCATCTGGTTCATGCCGCTGAGCGTAGTGAGGATATTGGGGTGTGAGCCAACCCAACGGAAGGCCCATTTCGCTGGACTGTCCTGCGGCCGCAGGGCCGTGAGGCGTTGAACGAGTTCTTCGTCAATACGGGCCAATGCACCGCCCCTGAGGGGTTCCATCACGACGGTCTGCACACCGGCCTTCTCCATCTTGTTATAGAGATACTCGGCGTCGGCATCCTGCCTCCAGCCCGACTTGTTGAGGGAGGCATGGCGCCAATCGAGGTAGTTCATCTGAATCTGGGCAAAATCCCAATGGTACTCGTCCTGGTGGTCGAGCAGGAAGTCAAACACACTCACATCGCCGTGGTAGGAGAAGCCCAGATGACGAATGCGACCGGCCTCGCGCTCCCGCAGCAGGAACTCGAGCAGGCCGTTATCAAGGAAGCGGGCCTTGAGTGTATCCATTCCGCCTCCGCCAACGCTATGGAGCAGATAATAATCGATATGCTCAACCTGCAGGTCCTGGAATGACTTCTCATACATCTTGCGGGAGTCGTCAAATGACCACAGGCTCTCCTTCTGGTTAGACATCTTGGTGGCCACCAGATACTTGTCACGCGGATGCCGGCTCAAGGCTAGTCCTGTCATCGTCTCACTACGTCCCCCTTTGTACATCGGGGCCGTGTCAAAATAGTTCACACCGTGACTGATGGCATAATCCACGAGCATGTTCACCTCGTCCTGGTTATCGGGCAGGCGCATCATGCCAAAGCCCAATAGCGAGACCCTGTCACCCGAGCCGTGCTGCACGCGGTAGGTCATCTGGTTGTTCACGTCACCGCCTTCATGCTGTTGCGGCTTACTTGTCTCTCCCGCCAACACACTCAGCGGATCCATGGCCATTGCAGCGGCGCCAAGTCCCAGTTTGCGAAGGAAACTGCGTCGATTCATATCAGATTGCTTTCCCATAACGATGATTGATTAAATGGACAATTAGGCCTCCCCTTGAAACATGGAAGCCGAGGAGAGGATGCGCAAAGATAACACTTTTTTCACTCATTTACAAAAAGAAACGAGCGAAATATGAAACAACTTTATTCGTTGTCAACCATGCTGCGGCATGCGCTACAGACCCCGTATGGAAAGACAATTGTCTCAAAAGTGACAGGTGGTGCCTTATCAAGCATGTGACGGATGTCGCCGTTGTTGTCGTCACCCGTTAGCTTGTAGAGGCATTCTTTCATCGTCCACAAGCGGGTAAATGTAACCGCGGGCAGGGCTGCCGCTTCAATCTGCCTGATTTCATCATCGTTCATCACATGGCGTGCTACTTCAATCGTGTAGTGCTCAATCGACTCGATATCGATTCCCACTGGATGATCGCTCACCGCACAAGCCACCGCCTCATGGCAGTGGCTCAAGCTAAAATGAATGTCGGGGCGACCCTGGAGCACTGGTTTGCCGTGAGTGCCATAGTTAAACACTGGGGCTTCATCTATGCCATACTCGAGCCGCAAAGCCCGATGCAAGAGCCTATAAGCCGCCACACAGAGGCGCTGATCGCGCTCTTGGCGATACCGCAAGGCATATTCACGGCGTTGCGGGCTGACCTCGGCTAATGCTTGTTGCAGGTCAAAATCCCAGATATGGTCGTCATAGTAGATCACCCCTTTAACTGGAATTGGATGTGGCGTCCCTTGTGCAGGGCGAAGATGACGATGGCCTCAATCATGTAGGCAATAAGGTAGCTGTACCAGATGTATTGGGGCATCGTCTTGGCCATGATCCACAACACGGGGATCACGGTGAGCGACAAGGCAAACGAGATGAACAATGCCATGCTGTGCTGACCATAGAGTTTATAGATAATCATCAGCACATAGATGTAGCAGAAGGGGACGAAACTCAGCGCAAACACGCGTAGGGCCGTCTTGCTCTGCACAAGCATGGCAGGCTCGTCGCAGCCAAACAGATGGGCAATGCCCTCAGGGAACAGACACACCAGCAGGCAGGTCACGGCCATTGCCACCGTGATGAACCTGAAGGCGCGCTTGATGACCATGCGCAGGCCCTGTTCATCCTTCTTGCCCACCTGGATCGCACCTAACGACTGCAGCGTCTGGCACGAGCCAGACAAAAAGAGGTTATAGACCTGCAACAGGTTCATGCACAGGGCGAACACAAAGATGCCCGTGCGGCCTGTGGTCGAGAGGACAATCTTGTTGGCACTGAAGAGCAACAGCGTCAGGCAGATGGATGCCACGGCCAGCGGTGCCCCCTGCGAGACGATGCGTTTCCATGATGCAACGAGTTGGTCGCCAGTGAAGACCGGTACCAGTCGCCTGTGCTCGGGCTTGCGCCAATGGCTGAGCAGGATAGCGATACCCACGAGATGTCCCACCACAGTGGCGGCCGACGAACCCGTGATGCCCCAGCCAAACGCCTGGATGAACACGATGTCGAGCAGCAGGTTGACCACATTGTCGATGATGACTGCAAGCGACACCAGGCGAGGACTGCCGTCCACGCCCACCATCGTGGATAGGCCCCACATGAGGATGAACGCCGGGTTGCCGATGAGGAGCACTTGAATGTAGTTCCTTGCCAGCGGCAGTATCTGCTCGTTGCTACACAACAGTCTTGCCGTGGCGTTAGGAAACATCACGCCTCCCACAATGGCCAGCACCAGACCCAATCCCATGCTCAGCGAGAGTGCTCGCGTGAAGTATCGGCGTGCGTCGCCGATGTTCTTCTGCCCGATGGCATAGGCCATCAGCATGCCTGCACCCGCATTGATGAGCAGGTGCAGGGTAAAAATGAACTGGTTGATGGGTTTTGCCAGGTTGATGGCGCTGACGCCATCCTCGCTGATGAGGTTGCCCACAATGATACCGTCAACCACATTGCCCAGACAGCCCGACAGGGCCACCAGAATGTAAGCCGACAGGTAACGGTAGAACTGCGAATTGATGTCGTTTTCTTGTCCCTTCATTGCAAAAGTCTAATGTCTCAACTTTACATATCAAAGAAACCAAGCGAACCGATGGCCGTCAACATGCGCTCCACATAGTCCCACGACGTGGGCGACCATGCGAAGCCCAAGCGGTAGAGCACCTGTGTCGTGTAGTCGTTGTCGCGCTTCACGTCGGTGGTCTTTTGGCCGTGGGCCATGTCCTGATAGGCAAGCAACGACGACATCTGCTTGGCCTTCTGGGGATCCTCCTTAGCCTGTTCCATAGCAGCGGCAAACTCTTCTTGCTCGACAAAGCGCACACCGTCGCCCACACTCACCAGACCAGTGAGCACATCGCCCAGGAACTGGCCATGGATGTTGTAAGGATGGAACACGGTGCACTCCTTGGGTGTGGAACTCAGCAGCACGATGGCCCGTGCCACCTCGTTGATGGGCGAGAACTCGACTTGCTTATTACGCATGCTATAAGGACAGCAGCCCAGCATGTTATAGACCTTGATGCGGCCCATAAATGAATTGGTAGCAAAGTTGGCCTGGAACTCACCATCGGTTGAACGCGCTGCCAAGTTGCCCACACGCATAATCTTGGCATTCAACCCATGCAGTGCCACGGCATTGAGAATCAATCGCTCGGCCATGAACTTGGAATAGATATACTTGTTGCCCAAGAACTGTCCCATGTAAAGACGTTGCTCAGTGAAAACATCATCCTTGACCTCGCCGGCCCACAGGCCGCGGGTACTTGCTGTGGAAACATGCACAAGCTTGGCGCCTGTCTTGACACAGTAGTCCACACAGCGTTGAGCACCACCGATGTTCACATCCTCGATCTCGGTACCCTCACTGAAGTGCTTGACGATGGCCGCACAGTTGAATACCGTATCGACCTTTAGATCCTCGCCAAAATCGCTGGTCACATCACCAAGAACGATGTGCAGGCGCTTGCCGAACAGGTCCTTGAAAGCATCCGAGAAATAGTAGAACAATAGGGTACGCAAACGACTTTCGGCGGCCTCCTGGTTCTTGCCACGCACGAGGCAATAGATATTCTCAGCATCCGAGTCGATGAGCTCACGCAGGATGTGAATACCCAAGTAGCCCGTTGCACCAGTCAGCAGCACGTTGCCCAATTGCTGGCGTTCACCACGACGGAATGCCGCTAGCGTGTTGCCCTGCAACAGGTTATTGATGGCGGTATAGTCAAACCCTGTGATCTCATCATCGGCCGCATTAGCGCTATCGCCCGAAATCAAGCGGGCCAGTTTACGGGGCGTGGGATTGGCAAACACATCACCATAGGCGACATGCATTCCCGCCTTGTCGGCCTCAATGATGACACGCGTCACGACGAGCGAGGTGCCGCCCAGTTCAAAGAAGTTGTCGGTAGCACCCACCTTGTCCATCTGGAGGATGCCAGCAAAGATGTCACAGAAGGTGCGTTCAGTGTCATTGGTCGGTTCCACATAGGCCGAACTGATGGCCAACTCGGGCTCAGGCAACGCTTTAACGTCAGTCTTGCCATTGGGTGTCATCGGCATTTCCTTCAGCTGCAGGTAGGCCGTGGGCACCATGTATTGGGTCAGGCTCTTGGAAATTTCGGCCTTCAAATCCTCAGGTTTAATCTCGCGGTCGGCCGTATAGTAGGCACACAAGTGCTCTTTATCGTTGATTTTGCGTATGAGGATGACAACCTTTTTCAGGCCATCAACCTTGAGCATCACGTTCTCTATCTCGCCCAACTCGATGCGCAGGCCACGCAACTTAATCTGGTGGTCGGTACGTCCCAGGATGACGACATCGCCATCGGGAAGCCACTTGGCATAGTCACCCGACTTGTAGATGCGCGTGCCGTGGTAGTCCACAAACCGCTCGCGGGTCATTTCATCCAGATTATTATAGCCGTGAGCCACGCCGCGTCCACCAATGTAGAGTTCACCAACGACACCGACGGGCAACTCGTTGCCGTCTTGGTCCACGATAAACTCAACGACGTTCAACTGAGGCTTGCCCACGGTCACCATGGCGGCATGGGTCAGTTCCTTGTTGTTAGAAGCCACGGTAATCTCGGTGGGACCATAGCAGTTGAAGATGCGGGCCTTGGTGACCTTGCGGAGCTGTTCAAGTAACTGGTCAGAGAATTTCTCACCACCTGCACGCACGATATCGATGCGGCTGATGGCATCACAGAAGTCTTCACTCGTGAGCCACGTCATCCAGCGTGACGGTGTACCTGACACCATGTTGACGTGCTCCTCGTTGATGAGTTGTGCAAGATCAAGCGGGTTATTGGCCTGCTCCTCGGTGGCGACGACAAGCGTCTTGCCGTTAAAGAAGGCCGTGCCGATGTCTTGCAGGGCGGCATCAAACGAGATGGTAGTCACGCTCATGATGCGCTTGGCATCGGTCATCACACCGTTGGCAAACACATTGGCCGGATGGCCATACAGGTAATTGCAGATACCGCGGTGATGCAGCATCACACCCTTAGGACGACCCGTTGATCCGCTGGTGTAAATCAGGTAGGCCAGGTCATTGGGCTGGACATCGGTTACGATAGTTCCATCATTGTCATCACCGATGAGTTCCTCGACATCAATCGCTTTGTCGACAGGCACGGTATCCATGCGGTCGGCAGTGGTGATAATGTATCGGGCCTCACTATCCTCGAGGATAAGTTTCACGCGGTCAGCGGGATACTCGGGGTCACAGGGGATGTAGGCGGCGCCCGACTTCAACACGCCAAACAAGGCGAGAATCAAGCGGCTCGTGCGGGGCAGTAGCAGTGCCACACGGTCACGCTCGTGAACACCGCGTTTCCTCAATGCAGCGGCGATACGGCTGGTAATCTCGTCAACCTCCTTGTAGGTAAAGCGGTTGTCTATAGCCACTAGGGCCTCTTGGTCAGGCTGTACCTGAGCAAAATGGCCAATGCACTCGTGGAACAACTTGAAGGGGGCTTCGCCTGTAGCCGTTTGACGCAGGTGGCTCAATTCCTCCTCCTGTGCTGCGCTCACGATAGACAACTGACGCAATTTAGCTTGCGGCTGCTCCATCATCCTCGTGGCTACAGCAACAATGCTCTCGGCCAGGCCTCGGCCCACACGCTCACTGTAAACCGAGTCATCATATTGCACGACAACTCCTCGTGATTCTATCTTGATATTGATCTTGAACTTGGGAACATTAAGTTCCAGCAATTCTTGGCCGATGGGCTTGCCGTTAACTGTGTATTGCGAGAGCACGCCAACCTGATAAGCGTAGGCTATCGCGGGCCTGAATCCATAGTCGGTGGCAATGCGGGCAAAGGGATAGTCCTCATGCCGCAGTGTCTGGTCAAACGTCTCGCTTGCATGCTTCAAGAATTGCTCAACGGTCACGTCATCAATGCTCAAGCCTAGTGCAAGCGTATTGACAAACATGCCCACAGTGTCGGCAATCTTGAGGTTGCTGCGGCCGCTGCTCACGGTACACAGATATACATCTCGGTTATTGGTATATCGAGACACCACATAGGAAGTGGCGGCGAGAAACAAGTGGGCTGGCGTGATTTCCTGCTGACGGCAGAAAGCTGTCGCCCTCTCTAGATCGGCAGGGCACACGGCCTCACCGATGTAACCTTGTTCATCACTCTTTGGCAAGTCGGCAGGGATTTCGCTAGCGCCTTCACAGGTCTGGAGTTTCTCGGCAAAGAATTGTTGCGAAGCCTTGAAGGCGTCGGTTTCCTCGGCTGCCTGTTGGTCGGTTACAAAGTCCAGATAGTTATAAGATTCCTTTTCGACAGCCTTGCCCTCAACCGCTGCATTGAGTTGGCGGATGAGCAGGTCGGCTGAGCCACCGTCAAACACCAGATGGTGAACATCCAGCAACAGATAGATGCCCGCAGGAGTGGTGACCACCTCGGCACGATAGAGAGGTGCCTTCTGCAGGTTGAAGGGACTTACAAACTCGTTCTTATATTTTGCGAGCTCTTCCTCGCTCATCTTGGTGATGGGCACCTCGACAGGCACACTATCGTCTGTTGTCTGAATGATGGCGTCGCCCTGAGTCGTGAAGTGGACACTCAACTCGGGATGAGCCTCGATAACGCGCTTCACTGCATCGGCAAGGAGATTAGCATCGGTTCCCTCGGGATAGGAGAGCAAGTAAGGGATGTTATAAATCGTGGATGTGGGATTCTTCAGGCAATCAAAATATACACCTGTCTGGGCATAGGACAGCGGTGCGCTAGTGATGGCTTTAGTCTTGGGTGTTTCATTACCAGGCTTAGCGCCTCCAGCAAGCATCGCTTTCAGTATTTCGTTCTCAATCGACTGAATTGTTCCAGTTTTCACCAAGCTCTTAGAGTCAAGAGCAACGCCATAGCGCTTATTGACCTGCACGGCCAGCTTGATGGCCGAAATGGAAGTCAAACCAGCATAACCTAACACGGTGGTCACCCCAAAGTCCTTATTATTGACGATGTCGGCGACTATCTGGTGCAATTCCTGCTCCAGCACGTTCATCGGCACATTGACATTCTCAACGGCAGCGGCCTTCTTCTCGGGCTTGGGCAGGGCGCGCTTGTTCACCTTCTGGTTCTGGTTCAAGGGGATGGCATCAATCTGCATCGTCACGGCGGGAACCATATAGGGCGGTTTCTCGTCCATGATGAAGTTGTTCAATGCCTCGATGTCGATGGTCTCATCACTCACGATGTAGGCAGCGATGAACTTGCCGCCGCCCTCCTCGTCAAAGGCCTGCACCGTGGCATCCTTGATGCCGGGGAACTCACGGATGATGCCCTCAACCTCCTTGAGCTCGATGCGGAAACCGCGAATCTTCACCTGTCCGTCGCGACGGCCTACAAACTGGATGTCGCCTGATGGCAGATAGCGCACAATGTCGCCCGTGCGATAAATGCGGGCATATTTCTCGTCGCTGGTGAATGGGTTATTGATATAGACTTCGGCGGTTTTATCGGGACGATTCAGGTAACCACGGCTCACCTGCGGACCAGCCGCCCACAATTCGCCAGCAGCGCCCACCGGCAAGCGATGGCCCTGTGGGTCAACGATGTACAAGCGCATGTTTTTCAACGCCTTGCCGATAGGAATCTCCTTCATTTTCTTATCCACATGGTAGTAGGTAATGAAAACTGTTGTCTCGGTGGGACCATAGATGTTGTATAGCTTAAAGCCCTGAGGCGGCGTGAGTGATGCCAGTTTTTCGCCTCCGGTAGAGAGATACTGCAACGTCTTGTTCTCAAAACTGGTAGCAAACTGGTAGCCCACCTGCGTTGTCATGAACGAGTGGGTGATGCCGTTCTGCTCAAAATACTCGTTGAGGGCGATAAGGTCCAGACGAAGTTCCTCGGGGACAATATAAAGTGCAGCACCGCAAGTCAATGCGGGATACATATCCATCATACAGGCGTCAAAACCATAGCTGGCATAGGCGGCCACTTTGTGCTCGGGCTTGAGATTGTACATGTAATGATACCAGTGGCAGAAAGCAACAAGGTTGCCATGAGTGAGCTGACACCCTTTGGGAATACCCGTCGAACCTGAAGTATAGAGCAGAATAAACAGTTGGTCGGGGGTGATGTCCACCTGGGGCGCAGCCGCTGCAGGCAATGCTATGATATCCTTGGTCAACAGCACCTCGCCCTGGTACTCGTCAACGATGGGACGCAATTCCTCGTCGGCAATGAGCAGCTTGGCGCTGGCGTCCTGCATCATGAAGTTGAGTCGCTCCTTGGGGTAACTCGGGTCAAGGGGCTGATAAGCACAGCCAGCCTTAAGCACTCCAATAGAGGCGATGGGCATCCACTCACAGCGGGGAATGAGTACCGACACGACGTCCTCTGCCCCCAAGCCCTTACTGGCAACGTAGGCGGCTATGCGGTCGCTGATCTCGTCCACCTGGGCATAAGTGAACCGCTTGTCCAAATAGACAACGGCAACAGCGTCGGGCGTTGCCTTGACCTGCTGACGGAAGAGGGATACGATGTTCTGACTTGCATCATAGTCCAGGTCACCCGGATTGAAACTGTCAAGAACGGCTTTCTGGTCAGCTGTAGCGATGTCGATGTCGCGCAGGTATTCCTGAGCCAGGAAACCCTCGAGCACAGCTTCATAGCTCTCTAAAATCTGACTGATGAACTCACGGGAATACTCATTGGCGTTATATTCAGCCTTAGCCTGCACCTTATCGTACTGGATGAAGACTTTCAGGTAGAACGAGGCATCCAGCGTGCTGTTACCGATGCGCACGGTCTTCATGGGCTTTCCGCCCATCGTCTCGTTGTCAAACAACATTCCATGCCAAGCAAACATCGAGTTGCTCTGGAGGTTCAGGTCGGTCATCACGTCGGCATAAGAGTACAACTCATGCTCGCGACATCCGCTCATCTGTTCTTGTCCACTGAGCAGCAGGTCAAGCACAGTCGTCTCGGCTGTGAATTTAGCGTAGACAGGCAACGTTTTCACTGCCATGCCCACTGAATGGGCAAATCGCTTGTCAGAGCGACCGTTATATACTGTCGTGAATAAGGATTCCTGCTCATTGTTGAACTTGGCCAGCAGGAAGGCATAGGCGGTAGTGAATAGCGAACTCTTGAACACACCGTTTTTCTTGCAGTAGTCATCAATGCGGCTCAGGTCCAGCGACAGCGTGCGCAACACACTATCCTCGCGGTGTTCAGCCTCCTCTAAATCGGGCAAGAACTGTGTGAAAGTGTCGCCGCAGTCAAAGTTGGCGGCATACCACTTCTTGGCCTCGGCAAACGCGGGCGTTTCGCGCTGGGAAGACTCTTGCTTTGCGATATCCATCTGGGTCAGTTCCTCAGCCGCAATGGGTTCACCGCGGTAAGCCTTATCAATGTCTTGCAGCATGATCTGCATCGACGTGCCGTCCACGATGATGTGATGGTAGTCGAGAAAGAGGTAATAGTGGTCTTTATCATGCATCACATGAACATGGAACAGGCGGCCTCCGTCAATGTCAAATGGCTCCACAAGGCGAGCCTTTTCCTGCTCGATGTCCTGGATTTCCTCTATGGTTAGAGACCAAGGCTCATTATCCATGTCAAGCGTTTGCATGGGTTCGCCGTCATCGTTCAGTGCGATGCGCGTGAACAGCGTGGGGTGAGCCTTAAAGGCTGTTTCTACAGCACCAAGTAGCAGTTGACCATCCAGTGAACCGTCAAGAACATAAATGTAAGGCAAATTATAGTACGGTTCTCCCTGGTGGCTTACACATTCCACATAGATTCCGTTTTGGGAGGTTGATAAGGGCGCGGATAATTTCATATTACTTGTTTCTTGGGTTTAGTTATTACCATTTAGTTGTGAAGATGCGCGGGTTGACACTCAATGAGAGCCAAACCCAACGCAAGCGGTTATTATTGGAGGCGCGCTTGAGCCGCTCCATCGTATCGCTGCCTTTCATCATAGATAAGCCAGCCGAGACATTCACGTCGGGGGTAAACGCATAATTGGCTTGCAATTCCACCTCGTGTCCCAGTCTCATGCCCATGTCATTGAGCTTGGTGGCAGTGGCCAGATAATGGTAGCCGCCACTGAGCGACAGTTGCTTTATTGGATTATAAGTAGCGATAAGGTAAGCATTCTGCAAGCCCGGTGTGAAGCCGTTCAAATATGCACTCACATAGAAGAAATCCATAGCGCCGTAGAACTTGTGGTGAGAGCCATAGACCGTGCTGAAACCCTTGATCACCTCGTGCCTGATCACGCCGATGCCACCCCTTGGGGGCACTGCAAATTTATCGTCACCGCTCAGATAGTCATAACCCGCAGTGAGTTTCAATTTGTCAAAAGGACTGAATCCGACCTTGGCACTGGCCATCCAGGCGTCAATCTTTATTCCCGTCTCATTTTTGCCGAACTGGTGGTAATAGGAAAACTCTGTTCTCCATTTGTGCGGTGCAAACGAGACATAACCACCCAACAGATGCTGGAACCACGTGTGCCGGGGCGAATTGGGTTCATTCTGCATGCCGATGTTCATGAACAGCAGTGATGCACCCAACGGAATGCGGCTGAAATCGTAATGATACCACAAATCCAGCATTGTCTTGTAGGGTTGGCCACCATTTTGGTAATAGGAGTCCCCAGTGGCAATCACTTCAGCGTTTTGATTGTAGGCTAAGACAACGTGCGCTTTGTGGCCGTGACCTTCATACCCCACCCTCAACACATCATGTGAGAGCGAAGCCATCGCCCAATTATCCGAGCCGATGATGCGCTCGTCATCATAGGATAGCGCCACCCTTCCCGCCTGGACAAACAGGCCAAAAGGAGCGGTGAGCCTTACCCAAGTCTCATAAAGGTTGAACGAACCCTTGCCCGACTGCCCCCACACGCCTGAATGCTGTGGAGTGACACGGGCATCAAGCCAATCGCGCCGGTAATTAATGACCAAACGAGTTCGCCCCTGGATGAAGTCGTATTGAGCAACCTCTTCTTCCTCATCATCCAAATCCTCAATGTCGATGACTTCGGTCTTCAGCCCGCCATAGCGCGACTCGCCACGAGCCAGGAACTGAACATCCACGCTCAACTGGTTTTGAGGTGCAGGGATGGTGTCACTGGTGGGTTGCCCTGTCGCCAAGAGTGCAGGCAAGGCGAGTGCTGCTAGCAGCCATCGCCTGATATTGATGTGTTTCATGCCCATGGGGTAATCACTCAAACTCAAACAGGTTGATGAACCCCGTGATTTTGAACACATTCTGGATATCATCGTTCACGTTGCGCAGGGTGACCTTCTTGCCTTTAGCCTTAGTCTTCTTGAGCACGTCGAGCAGGATGCGCAGGCCACTGGATGCGATATACTCCAGTTCCTTGCACTCAAACACGATGTCCTTGCCCTCGCCTTCGGTGATAGGTTTCAACGTTTGTTCGGCTTCGATAGCAGCTGCAGTGTCGAGCGAACCAATCATGGTAACGAGGATATTCTCGTCATGTTCTTCAATAATCGTTTTCATATCTTGCTATTGTAAATTGATGTTTATTATCTCAGTTTTCACTAAATAAAGTTCTACTTGTCGCCTAGTGCCTTCATCAACGTCAGCACGTTCTTGCCGCCGTTGTACTCATAGTTAATGCTATCCATCAAAGATCGTACCAACAGGATGCCAAGTCCGCCGATAGGGCGGTCCTCGGCACTGAGCGAGGTGTCGGCATTGCCGCCTTGAGTCGGATCAAAGGCCTTTCCCTCATCTGAAATGATGAACTTCAGCCACTGTCCAGTTGCTTTGGCCTCGATAGTGATGTCACCTTGTGTCCCTATAGGATAGGCATAGTTCATCACGTTAACCACGGCCTCCTCAACAGCCAGCATCAGTTGAGGCACTAGCGATGGCTCAAGGTTTAATCGTTGGCCCACCGATGTGACAAATTTGTTGACCTCCGGCACTTGGTGCACATCATTGATCGTCTTGAGTTGCTCATCCAGCACAAATTCCTCCTCAGGACGATGGTAATTGATAGTGAGCATGGTCAGGTCATCGCTTTGCTGTGCACCGTTGGCAAATCGTTTGGACTCTTCATACATGGTGTTCATCAGCACTGCAGGAGCCATCTTGCCTTGTTCCAGGCAATCTTGGGCCTTGTCGATGATGCGCTGCAGGCCGAACAGGCGTCGGTCTGGGTCGGCCATCTCGGTAAGGCCATCGGTATATAGGAACAGCGTGGTACCGTCTTCTAAACTAGCTTGCTGCTGGACATACTTGAAATCGTCAAACAGGCCTACTGGCAGATTGGCATTAACAGGCAAGAGTTCTACGCCACCGGTGATGAGCAATGGAGCATCATGGCCCGCATTACAATAGCGCAAGCGACCCGTGGGCAGGTCGAGCACACCGATGAACAAGGTGACGAACATGTTGGTCTCGTTACCCGCACAGGCTATCTCGTTGATGACCTGCATGATGTGGCTGGGGTTGCTCTCGTGCATGGATTGGCTACGGAAGAAAGAGTGGACCACAGCCATCACCAGCGATGACGGCACGCCCTTGCCACTCACGTCACCGATGCAGAAGTACAGCTTCTCGTCGCGGATGAAGTAGTCATACAAGTCGCCGCCCACCTCGAACGCGGTCACCTGTTTGCCGCTCACCTCGACATCGGGCCGATTGATGTCCTCGCTGGGCAGCATCTCGGCTTGAATGTTCTGGGCAACGCGCAGCTCACTATCGGCTCGCTCCTTGTTCAGTTTAGACTCATGTAGTCTGGACACATTGCGATTGAAACGGTAAAGGATGAATCCCAACAGCGAGAAGCCTGCTAACAACAACAGCAGCATGATGCGGCGCATCTTGTTCAACTTGCCGTAAACCTCATCGTCATAGCAAACCATCACCACCTGCCAGCGGGGTCGACCCTTCATGAACGCATAGTAAGCATAGCCCTTGCCTTTCTCCTTGTCGTTGAATGTAATGATCTTAGTGAGACCCGAAGCGCTACTCTCGCGCTCACACGTGCTGTCATTGATCATGCTCACTACCCTGGCCACATCATCGTGTTGAGAGTGGGTTGTATCGGGTTGCGAAATGAGCCGGCCGTCCTCGGTGAGCAAGAGGAAGAAGGTGGAGGGATAATTGTGCTTGGTGTTCAGGGTATCAATGATTCCCTGAGCCGACAGGTCGATGCCAAAGGCTCCGATAGTCTGGCCAGCATCATCCTTGAGAGACACCGCATAGGTCGTGACGAGCGCGCCCCTGGCTTCCTCATCAGGGTATGGATCACTCCAGCACGATAAGTCATTATCAACGGCATTGTGATAAAACTCCCGTTGGGTATAGTCATGCTTCTCACTAGCTACCTGCCGGATGATGATGCTGTCCCCAAGTCGGGTTACACATGGTTCAAACAGATATTCACGGTCAGGATAATAGCCCGGTTTGAATGCCACAAAGCTACTCACCACGTCGTGGTTAGTGGACACGACACGCCTGATGATGTCGTAAATCTTATCGGGATGCTTGATTTGCCGCTGAATAGGCCACAAGTAGTTGTGCACCATCTTCTCATTCGACTTGAGCATGCCCCTAACGCGAACAGACTTGAGGGTCAATTCACTCTCGGTACGATAATCCAGTTCATTCTCAATCAGTTTATGGGTATATCTATACTGCGTTAAGGATATTGCCTCAATGAGTACGATTGCAAGCAAGACAAAGCCAAGTGCTGAGAGCTTCTTCCAGTTTTTGCCTACATTGAGCCGGTTTAAAATACCTTTAAACGTCATTTCATCAAGAGATAAAGATGCACTAAATCTATGTAATAATAATTACGAATGCAAAGGTATACTATTTTTCCTAAAGATTTTGTGTTTTTTATAAAAAACACAACAGTCCATTCAAGGCGGCCTTGATTGTCCCACAAGCCCCAAAATTCACTCACAGCCCTATGTCCTAAAAGCCCTCACCTCACAAGGGGAAAGGTTTTATCCCAATAAATTAAGGGTACACCACGATGGGTGTACCCTTAATTTATTGATTAACAATATTTTAGCGATTGATTCTTACTTCACCATTACCTTCTGGCCATTGTGGATATAGATGCCAGCGGGCAGGTTCTCGCCGTTGAACTTCTGACCCATGAGGTTGTAGTAGGCGTTGTCGCCAGCCTTGGCAGCCTTAATCTCCTGGATACCAGTTGAAGTGGGATAAGAGTAGTCGATACGGGTTACGGGCAACTCAACGTTGGTGCCGCAGCCGAGCATAGCGGTAGCATTGGGGAAGTCCTCACCCTGGGCGTAGTCCACAAAGCTGGTCCAGTTGTTAGTATAAACCATGGCCTGACGACGGATGCCGCTGGTGTAGAAGGGAGCATAGTCGCTACCCATGGTGCAGTTGTCGTCGTCAACAGCGTCAAATACCACGGTCACGAGCAGGTTCTTGCCGGCAGCGATTTCAAAGGGCTCATTCAGCTCGAGAGAGAGCTCGATATCCTCATCCATGCTGGTGATAAAGTCATAGTTTACCGAAGTCTCCAAAACGGGCTCGCCAAAGGTGAAGAATTGCTTAATGCCTTCCTCATTGACAGCGAAAGCCGCGTCATCGATCTCCTGGAGATACAACTTCACGTCGCGGTAAATCTCCTCCCAAGTGCCGGCATTGTTGAACTTGAAGGTGAGCTTGTTGATCTTCACGCCCTCGAGCAGCTGCAGGTCGGCCAGTTCGTTGGTGGTGTAGATCATCTGTGCGCCAGTGTGGGCCAGATAGAAGTTGGTGGGAGCCATGTCGAAGTAGGAACCGTTGTAAATCTCGGAGGCGTTCTCAAAATCGCCCACCTCGATAGCGCCATAGCTCATTTCCTGAGCATTCATTGTCATTGCAGCAAGAGCTGCGAGAATCATGTAAAATTTCTTCATACTGTTAAAAAATTAAATTGTTAAAGTTATTGATGTAGCGCATCACAGCGCCAGTTATTGCACTTATTGATAATTACTTTCTTTTTTAGCGCCGCAAAAGTAATTCTTTTCGGCCAATCCACAAAATATGCCCCCGATAAAACGGTGCTTGATTGCCCATAAGGATATGACATAATTGCAATGCCGCTTCATATATCGGCCTACGGCCGAGAAATTAAAACAAATTTATAAAAATTGATACCTTAAAATTAATAATTATAAATTTTTAATACATAATTTGTTTTAATTTCCCGCTCGTTAGAGCGGTTCTTTTTTCGGACGAACAATGATGACACAGTCTCTGGTGGGTCAATGACTGAGGGTCTTGACGGGGAAGTTGAAGTAGGTGTCAGGGAAGGGCTCATTCTTCAAGGTGAAGTGCCACCACTCGTTGTCGAGCGGCTTGAAGCCGTGACGCAGCATCGCCGTGCGCAGCACCATGCGGTTGTAGAACTGCTCGGAGGTGATGGCTGACTCGGGGCCAGTATATTCCAGCGTCTCAGGGTTGCCGCCGTAGTCGGGATGGCTCTCGTGGCCAAACCAGTCAAACGTGCCGCCCATGTCCACTTCCTTGCCGGTCTTCATGTCAAAGAGCGTCAGGTCCACCGTCGAGCCGCGGGAATGGCCGCTCCTGGTAGCGACATATTCGCCGTCAAACACCTGCTTCTTGGTCAGGTAGGGATAGAAATAGGCCTTGGTGACGGTATCGGTCAGGTCCTGTGACCACCGCATGAAGTGGTCCACGCCTCGCTGCGGGCGATAAGCGTCAAAGACCTTCAAGCGATAGCCATGACGCTTGAGGTCGTCGCTCACGGCGCGCAGACTGTCTGCTGCCACGCGCGTCATCAGCGCCACCGGTTCCTCATATCCGTCAATGCGCGCTCCCACAAAGTTGTAGGTGCTATGGTAGCGTATCTCCAGAATCGCGTCGGGCACGACGTCGGTGATGTTAGCAAACTGGCTCGAGTCCATCGTGGGGTCGATGGCCTGAAGCCCCTGAGTGCTCTTGCACGATGTCATGCAGCCGCAAATGACCAGCATCACGGCCCACATCCACTGTCTATACATTATCTTCATCTTTCTCAACTATTTTGGTTCATATTCGGCTGCAAAGGTAAGCAAAACTATTGAATTAGCACCCCTCATGGACGCATGAACGCGTCAAAAGGCAAACCCACTCATCAGCGCAGAAAACCGTAATCTACTGATTTACAGATTCCATCTGTTTTCCGCGACATGCAATGTGTGGCGTGCGGGATTCTTAATGAATGTTAATAGCCATTCTTGCTGCCTCTGATGCAAAGGTAAAATCAACTGCCATTGCAGTCAATGACAAAAAGCGAAAGCAACACTTTCAAACAACCCAAACAACGATAACCAACAACAAAAACAAACTACGAATTACACTAACTGAATTAATTTTTGGCACACGCATTCACTGAAAAAACTACGGATTCTTCTGATATTTCTGAGGGGGCGCATGGGGTTTGGAAGATTGAATGACAATTATAATAAACAAACACTGATTACGCTGATTATCACGATTTTAAAAATACTTAGCAATAATTAGTTTCATACAAATAAAAATTATTTTCACGTGAATTGCCGTGAATGGGCCATTAATTAATGAAAAATTCATGGTAATTATATATAAAAAAAGAATTGTTCGCTAAAGCTATTAGCGATGCTTTTTTATGAGAAATAGGCAGGGGCAGTGAGAATATCACTATTTTTCATTAACTTTGCCCATCAGTTATTTTGTAAAGGCATGAACAAGAGCGAAAAACAGATTGCACAGGCCGCAGCGCAGTTTGCCGAGCGCTGGGCGGGAAAGGGCTATGAGAAGGGCGAGAGCCAGCTGTTCTGGACCGAGCTATTGACCGAGGTCTATGGCGTGGAGAACCCGTCGCAGTTTATCCGCTATGAGGAGCAGGTCAAGGTCGATGTGACCAACTTTATCGACGGCCACATCCCCTCGACACGCGTGCTCATCGAGCAAAAGTCGCTGGGCAAGGACCTGCGCGCCCCCATCAAGCAGAGCGACGGCACGATGCTCAACCCGTTCCAGCAGGCCAAGCGCTATGTGGCCAACATGCCCCTCTCGGAGCATCCGCGCTGGATAGTGACGTGCAACTTTGAGGAGTTTCTGGTCTATGACATGGAGCGCCCCAATGGTGAGCCCGAGCAGATCCTGCTCAAGCACCTGGGCAAGGAGCATTACCGCCTTGCATTTCTTGTCGATGACAACAAGGAGCACATCTCACGCGAGATGCAGGTGTCGATGCAGGCCGGCGAGATTGTGGGTCGGCTCTATGACGCGCTGCTCACGCAGTATGACGACAATTCGCCCGAGGCGCTCCGCTGGCTCAACATCCTGTGCGTGAGGTTGGTCTTCTGCCTGTATGCCGAGGATGCCGGCGTGTTCAGCCACGACCAGTTCCACGACTACCTCGTGAGGTATGAGGCCCAGGACCTGCGCAACGCGCTCCAGCGCCTGTTTGAGGTGCTGAACACCCCACCCGACCGCCGCAGCCGCTACCTGATGGACGACCTCAAGGCCTTCCCTTACACCAACGGCGGCCTGTTTGCCGAGCCGATTGAGATACCCCAGTTCACCGAGCAACTGCGGCAGACGCTGCTGCAAAACGCCTCGCTCGACTTTGACTGGAGCGAGATCTCGCCCACCATCTTTGGCGCGGTGTTTGAGAGCACGTTGAATCCCGAGACGCGCCGCAGCGGCGGCATGCACTACACCAGCATCGAGAACATCCACAAGGTCATCGACCCGCTGTTCCTCAACGACCTGCGCCACGAGCTGGACCACATACTCGAGGAGAAAGTCGAGAAGCAGCGCGTCAAGCAGCTTGATGCTTATCGCGAGAAGCTGTCGGGCCTGACCTTTCTCGACCCCGCCTGTGGCAGCGGCAACTTCCTCACCGAGACCTACCTGTCGCTGCGACGGCTGGAGAACGAGGCCATCAGGCAGCGCTACCACGGCCAGTCGTTCCTGGCCTTTGACGAGGCCAACCCCATCAAGGTGAACATCAACCAGTTCTATGGCATCGAGATCAACGATTTTGCCGTCACTGTGGCGGCCACGGCCCTGTGGATCAGCGAGGCGCAGATGATGGCCGAGACCGAGCGCATCATCCATCACGACATCGACTTCCTGCCCCTGAAAACCTATACCAACATTGCCGAGGGCAACGCCCTGCGCATGGACTGGCGAAGCCTCTTTAATCAAACAACTGAAGAATCTGAAACCACTGAGGGGCATCCGCACTTGCCCGATTACATCATGGGCAACCCACCGTTTATCGGGGCGAGGATGGCCAGTGCCGAGCAAAAACAAGACCTCATTGAGGTGTTTGGCGCTAAATGGAAGAATATCGGCAACATGGACTATGTGTGCGGCTGGTACAAGAAGGCCGCCGACCTGATGCGAGGGACTGCCATCAAGACGGCTCTTGTTTCAACTAATTCCATATGCCAGGGCGAGCAAGTCGCCAACCTGTGGCAACCGCTCATGCAAGACGGCATTGTAATTGATTTTGCTCACCGCACCTTCCGCTGGGACAGCGAGGCCGCACTTAAGGCCCACGTCCACTGCATCATTGTCGGCTTTAGTTTTAACGACAAGAAAAACAAAATGGACAAACTCATTTTTGACAACGACAAGGTTATCAAGGTTCATCATATCAATGGCTACTTGACTGACGGGCCAGATGCGTTTATTGGCAGCCGCAGTAAGCCCCTGTGTGACGTGCCTGAAATCGGCATTGGCAATAAACCGATTGATGGCGGTAACTACCTGTTTGAACAGGATGAGATGGAGGAATTTATCAAGCAGGAGCCTAGAGCTGAGCAATATTTCCGTCCCTGGTATGGCGCGGTTGAGTTTCTCCACCAAAAGCCGCGATATTGCCTGTGGTTGGGCGATTGCAGCCCTGCCGAGTTGCGCAGCATGCCCCAATGCTTGAGGCGGGTTGAAGCCGTTAGAGAAACGCGCCTTGCCAGCAAGAGCGAGGGGACGAGGAAACTGGCAGATCGTCCCACACGTTTCCATGTTGAGAACATGCCTAAGGGGAATTTTATTATTGTGCCTAAAGTTTCCTCAGAACGACGCCTTTATATACCGATGGGTTTCATGAGTCCTAACGCCTTTGCCAGCGATCTAGTATTCATTATTCCTGATGCGACGCTGTACCATTTTGGGGTGTTGGAGTCGAGTGTCCACATGGCATGGATGCGGGTCGTGTGCGGGCGATTAAAGAGTGATTACCGCTACAGCAAGGACGTGGTTTACAATAACTTCCCGTGGCCCGAGGTCAATGCCGAGCAACAGGAAAAGATTGCCCAAACGGCGCAGGGCATCCTTGACGCGCGTGCGCTGTACCCCGACTCGTCGCTGGCCGACCTGTATGACCCGGTGACGATGCCGTCCGAGCTACGCAAGGCCCACCGCGAGAACGACCGCGCGGTGATGGCGGCCTATGGCTTCGCACCCGACATGGCCGAGCCCGACATCGTTGCCCGCCTGTTCGACCTATACAGCCAAATTCTAGCAAAACGCTGATTACGCTGATTATCACGATTTTAAAAATACTTAGCGATAATTAGTTTCATACAAATAAAAATTATTTTCACGTGAATTGCCGTGAATTAATCATATAATTAATGACAATTCATGGTAATTATATGTAAAAAAAGAAGAATTGTTCGCTAAAGCTGTTAGCGATGCTTTGCCATGTGAATTAGTTTAATTCGAAGTTATTAAAGATAACGAGGGCGGGTGCCGTAGTGGCGCCCGCCCTCATTAGTTGATTTGTTATCGGGGAGTATTCAACGCCCCTGCCCTAAAGGGCACCCCCTCTAATCTTAGAGGGGGAGTTTAAGTTGGTTATGCCTCGAGTTCTTTCTTGATGCGCTCGGTCAACATGGGGACAATCTTGTGGAGGTCACCCACGATGCCCAGGTCAGCGACGCTGAAGATGGGGGCGAACTTGTCCTTGTTGATGGCGATGATGAAATCGCTCTCCTCCATACCGGCAAGGTGCTGAATGGCACCGCTGATACCGCAAGCCATGTAGAGGGCGGGACGGACGGTCTTACCCGTTTGACCAACCTGGCACTCGTGGGGCATCACGCCGTTATCGACCATAGCACGTGACGAAGCCACCTGGCCGCCGAGGACGTCGGCGAGAGCCTGGAGCTTGTCGAAGCCTTCCTTGTCATGCACACCGCGGCCACCGCTGACGAGGACCTTTGCCTCGGCGATGTCGGCAATCTGCTTGTCGGCCTTGATGGTCTTGACGAGTTTTACCTTGAACTTGCTGGCGTCGAACTTGGGCGCAAACTCGGTGATGACACCCTGGCGTCCAGGCTGGCGCTGCATCTTCTGCATCACACCGGGGCGAACGGTTGACATCTGCGGACGGTTGTTGGGGCAGATGATGGTTGCCATGAGGTTGCCGCCAAAGGCGGGACGTGTCATGCGGAATTCGGGTTCGCCGTCCTTGTCGGGCTCGATGTCGAGCTTGGTGCAGTCGGCGGTCAGACCGGTCTTGAGGCGCGAAGCGATGCGCGGGGCCAGGTCACGGCCGATGGTGGTGGCACCATAGAGCACGATAGCGGGCTTGCGGTCCAGGATAATCTGGCCGACAGCCTGTGAGTACTGCTCGCTGAGGAAGTCCTTCAGCTCGGGAGCGTCAACAACGATGACCTCGTCGGCACCCTGCTCGATGAGGGCCTGAGCCTGATCCTTGATGCCGCAGCCCAGCAACATAGCCACGACCTTCTCGCCGAGTGCGTCGGCCAGGTCGCGTGCCTTACCTAAAAGCTCAAATGCAACGGACTGGATGACACCCTCGCGCTGCTCAGCAAAAACGAATACGTTCTTATAATCTTTCTTATCCATAATGCAGTGAGTTTTTAGATAATGTGTTTAGCTTTGAGTTGATTAACGATGAGTTCAACGGCCTCCTCGGGAGTTACCTCGTGAACCTCGCCAGGAGCCTTCATGGCCTTGGGGAACGACTTGAAGACCTTGGTGGGTGAACCGGCAAGACCCAGCTTACCCTCGTCCACGTCAATCTTGTCGGCACTCCAAACCTCGACTTCCTTGTCATAGGCCTCCATGATACCGCTCACACTCATGTAGCGGGCGTCAAAGGCCGAAGCGAGCACGGTCAACAGGCACTTGCCCTCGACCTCGAGGACTTGCACGCCGTCCTCGTTCTCTTTCTCGACCTGGAGATTGCCGTTGTCGAGCAATTTGGCACCGGCAACGTAGGTAATCTGCGGCAGGTCAAGGTGCTCAGCGAGCTCGGGGCCCACCTGGGCGGTGTCACCGTCGATGGCCTGACGGCCAGCGATGATGAGGTCATAGTCCAGCACACGGCACAAGCCCGAGAGGGCGTAGGAGGTGGCCAGCGTATCGGCACCGGCAAACTTGCGGTCACTCAGCAGGATGGCACGGTCGGCTCCCATAGCGAGGGCCTCGCGCAGCATGACGTCGGCTTGGGGAGGACCCATCGAGATAACGGTGACGTTAGCACCACACTCGTCCTTCAGTCTCAATGCGAGCTCCAGACCACCCTTGTCGTCGGGGTTCATGATGCTGGGCACGCCTTCACGAATCAAGGTACCCTTAACGGGGTCGATCTTGACAACCGTGGTATCGGGAACTTGTTTTACACAAACTATAATATTCATATTCTGTCCTCCTTATTTATTTAAATAAATGACCGGCGATGACCATGCGCTGTACCTCGGACGTACCTTCGTAAATCTCGGTGATCTTAGCGTCACGCATCATGCGCTCAACAGGATACTCACGGGTGTAACCATAGCCACCATGGAACTGTACGGCCTTGGTCGTCACTTCCATAGCGGTCTCGGCAGCAAAGAGCTTAGCCATTGCGGCATCGGCACTGTAGGGCAGGCCCATGTCCTTCTTCCAGGCAGCACTGCGCACGAGCAGACGGGCAGCCTCGACCTTAGTCTTGAGGTCGGCCATCTGGAACTGGGTGTTCTGGAACTTGGCGATAGCACGGCCAAACTGCTTGCGCTCCTTGGTATACTTCACGGTCTCGTCCATAGCGCCCTGAGCGATGCCAAGGGCCTGGGAAGCGATACCGATGCGACCGCCGTCAAGGGTCTTCATTGCGATAGAGAAGCCCTTGCCAAGCGGGCCGAGGAGGTTCTCCTTGGGAACGATGCAGTTCTCGAAAATCAACTCACAGGTAGCGCTGCCGCGGATACCCATCTTCAACTCCTTCTTGCCGATAGAGAAACCGGGCATACCTTTCTCGACGATAAAGGCAGAGATACCCTTGGTCCCCAGCGACTTGTCGGTCATTGCCATAACGATGAACACGTTGGCATAGGAAGCGTTGGTGATGAAAATCTTGGAACCGTTGAGCACCCAGTGGTCACCAGCGTCAACAGCGGTTGTCTGCTGCATGGCGGCATCGGTACCGGCGTTGGGCTCGGTAAGACCAAAGGCGCCAATCCACTCACCCGAAGCGAGCTTGGGCAAATATTTCATCTTTTGCTCCTCGGTACCGTTCTCCATGATGGGAGCGATACACAGCGAGGTGTGGGCCGAGAGGACAACGCCGGTGGTTGCGCACACGCGTGAGAGTTCCTCAACAGCCATGATATACATCTGTATGGTACCGCCTGCACCGCCGTACTGCTTGGGAACAGGAATACCCATCATGCCGAGCTTGCCCATTTTCTGGACTGTCTCAATGGGGAAGCGCTCCTGCTCATCAACCTCGGCGGCGAGAGGCTTTACCTCGTTCTCTGCAAATGAGCGAACCATCTGCAGGAACAGTTGTTCAGTCTTTGAATAGCTAAAATCCATTTCTATTTTAGTTTTTAGTCTTTAGCCCTTAGCCCTTGGTTTTTTCCCATAATGGGGATGGTGACTAAGGACTAGGGGCTGAATGATGATTAATATTTGTAGAAGCCTTCGCCGGTCTTGCGGCCCAGAAGGCCGGCACGAACCATCTTGCGCAGCAGCGGGTGAGGACGATACTTGGGATCGCCAAACTCGTTGTAGAGCACCTCCATGATGGCAAGGTTCACGTCGTTACCGATGAGGTCGGCCAGAGCGAGCGGGCCCATGGGATGGTTAGCACCCAGCATCATGCACTTGTCGATGTCCTCGGCGCTGGCAATGCCGTCGGCCAGGATACCTACAGCCTCGTTGATCATGGGGATGAGAATGCGGTTAACGACAAAGCCAGGAGCCTCGTTAACGGGCACGGGGGTCTTGCCGATTTCGGTGGTCAGGTCCACGATGCACTTGGCAGTCTCCTCGCTGGTGAGCTGGCCCTTGATGACCTCAACGAGCGCCATGCGGTCGGCGGGGTTGAAGAAGTGGCAGCCGATGAACTGAGCGGGACGGCTGGTGCAAGCGGCGATCTCGGTGATCGAGAGCGATGACGAGTTGGTGGCGAAGATAGTCTCGGGCTTGCAGATCTTGTCAAGCTCCATGAAGACTTCCTTCTTTAACTGCATGTTCTCGACAGCGGCCTCGATAACGAGGTCAGCGTCGGCGAAGTCGGCATAGTCGGTCGTGGTGGTGATGTTCGCCAGGATAGCCTTCATGGCATCCTCGGTGATTTTACCCTTCTCGACGAGCTTGTTGTAGCCCTTAGAAATCGAAGCCATAGCCTTGTCGAGGCTCTCTTGGGTGCGGCTCTTCATTACCACGGGCATCTTGGCAGCAAAGGCTTTGACAATGCCTTTAGCCATTGTTCCGGTTCCAATTACACAAATTTTCATAAGTTTTGATTCTGTTATATTTAATGATTTATGTTTATTCTCCGATAAAATCAGCTTTGCGCTTGTTGAGGAAAGCGTCCATGCCCTCTTTCTGGTCCTTGGTGGCAAAGCACTGGCCAAAGAGCTTGTTTTCCAGTGCGATAGCACCGTCGGCATCGAGGTCATAGCCCTCGTTGATGCTCTGCTTGGCCAAGCGGATGGCCACAGGTGCGTTCTTGAGCATCATGGTAGCCATCTCGAGCGCCTTGGGCATCAGTTCCTCGGGCTCATAGATGGCGTTGACCAAACCGATGCGCAGGGCTTCGTCGGCACGGATGACTTTGCCCGTGTAGATCATCTCCTTGGCATAGCCCTGGCCGATAAGTTTGGGCAGACGGTGGGTTCCCGAGAAGCCGGGAATGATGCCTAATCCTACCTCGGGCTGGCCGAACTTGGCCTTGACCGAAGCGATGCGGATGTCGCAGGCCATGGCCAACTCGCAACCGCCACCCAGGGCAAAGCCGTTGACAGCGGCGATGACGGGGATGGGCAGGGTCTCGATCTTGCGGAAGACCTGTGCGCCCAGGCGGCCGAACTCAAAGCCTTGTGGCTCGTTGAGGTGAGCCATCTCAGAGATATCGGCTCCGGCGACAAAGGACTTCTCGCCATCGCCCGTAATAATGAGCACGCGCGTGGTGTTGTCCAAACCGCTCACGAAGCTATCAATCTCTTTCAAGATGGTTGAATTGAGGGCATTCAGGGACTTGGGCGCCGAGATTTTCATCACGGTGATGCCGTCCTGCCGCTCAATCTTCAAGAACTCGTAATCCATGACGTGAAGTGATGAATTAGATGTCCATGGGTTTCAGGTCGGGCGAGATGATGAGCTTAGCCTCGGTAGCGGCCTGTACCTGCTCAACGGTGAACTCGGGATGCAACTCGCGCAGGACGATGCCCTCTGGGGTGATGTCCATAACACCCATCTCGGTGATGATCATGTTGACCTGTCCGGCAGCGGTCAGCGGCAACGTGCACTCTTTCAGGATCTTGGGAGCGCCCTTCTGGGTGTGCTCCATGGTGAGGATCACGCGCTTGGCACCTACCACGAGGTCCATGGCACCGCCCATACCGGGAGCCATCTTGCCGGGGATAATCCAGTTAGCGAGGTTACCTTTCTCATCGACCTGCAAAGCGCCCAGGAACGACACGTTCACGTGGCCGCCACGGATGATAGCAAACGAGGTTGCCGAGTCAAAGGTGCATGCGCCGGGATTGAGGGTGATGGCACCACCACCAGCGTTGATGAGGTTCTTGTCCTCCTCGCCGGGAGCGGGAGACGGACCCATACCCATTGCACCGTTCTCGGTCTGCAGGGTTACAGAAACGCCTTCAGGAAGATAGTTAGGAATCATTGTGGGGATTCCGATACCCAGGTTCACAACATCGCCGTCATGCAGTTCTTTGGCCGCACGTTTAGCGATGACTTCTCTCATTTCGTTTTTCTCCATAATAGTACTTTATTTGAGATTAATTATGTTTTTTAAAAAGTTATTTCATTCCTCTTTTCACCATCTCTTGCACGACAAACGATGCCACGTCGTCGGCATAGGTATTCATGCCAAAGCCGGCGTCAAAACCAAGTTCCTTGGCCAACTCATGGGTGATGCGCGCGCCACCACAGCAGCAAATCATCTTGTCACGCAGGCCCTCGGCCTCCATCAGCTCGATGAAATTGGTGAGGTTGTGGATGTGGACGTCCTTTTGGGTCACGGTCTGTGAGATGATGAGTGCGTCGGCGTGGAGTTCAATGCCCTTGGCGATAAACTCCTCGTTAGGCACCTGGGAACCCAGGTTATAGGCCTCGATCATCTCGTAACGCTCCAGTCCATAGTGACCGGCATAGCCTTTCATGTTCATGATGGCATCGATGCCCACGGTGTGGGCGTCGGTACCCGTCGAAGCTCCAACGATGACGATTTTGCGGCCGATGTTCTCCTTGATGTACTCATCGGTCTCATACATGTCCATGGTGTCACTCTCGACCTTGGGGACATAGATGGTAGAGTAATCGACCGTGTGGGTGCAACTGCCATAGCAGTTGAAGAACGTGAAACCCGGTGTGAGTTCCTTGTAGAACACCACACTGGGGTTCTCAAAACCCATCTTGCGGATTAACTGTTTAGCGGCCTCTACCGCCTCGGCACCACAGGGGACTGGCAGGGTGAAACTCATCTGCACCTTGCCGTCATTCATCGTGTCGCCATAGGGCTTAATCTTGGTGAAGTCTAAGGTCTTGTCAAAATCCTTAGCTTCCATGCTATATAAACCTTCGCTCATGTGTCTGGTCTCCTATGCTTTAACGTTTACCTTTCATCAGTTCCACAAACGGGTTCAGGTAGTTTTCACCCTTCATGGTGACACCTGCCAGACCCTTACCTCCATTCTTGGGACGCTTCACGTCGCCAAAGATGCCCTTCTCCAGGGCAGTGAACAGACCCTCCTTGGTGATGTCCTCGAGCAGCTTGATGGTGTTCTCGAGCACCTCCTTGGCACGGTTGCGGCAGATGCCGCCCTCGACAAACTCCATCTCCTCGCCAATGCTCTTCATGTTGTTGAAGATGTACTTGGCATTCTCGATGGACAGGTAACGATCGCTCATGAAGGGCGTGTGGATGGCCTCGGTGGGCATACCCAACAACTGGATACCCTGATGGGTCCAGATGCCGATCATGTTGAACAGCGCGTCTTGAATATGTCCACGGAAGATGTTGCCCGTCATGAATTTCGTGGGGGGCATATACTTCAATGTGGCCTTGGGGAAGATTTCGCGGGTCATCTGCGCCTGAGCGAGCTCCAGCAAGAAACCGTTCTCCAGCATGGGATCCATCTCAAAGGCGTGTCCCAGACCCATCTGCTCCTCGCGCAATCCTGCCATGAGGGCAAGCTGCTCGTTGATGAGGTCTGAAGCGAGCACCGTGTGGGCTGCCTCGACGGCATCGGCTGTGGTGAGGTAGTTATCCTCACCCGTGTTGATGATGACCCCGGCAAAGCCGTTGATGATGCGGCTCATGTACTGGTCGATGAGCGTGCGCTGCATGTTGATGTCGCGGAACAAGATGCCATAAAGAGCATCGTTGAGCATCACATCCAGTCCCTCAAAAGCGCCCATGATGGCGATTTCGGGCATACACAGGCCTGAGCAATAGTTACACAGGCGGATGTATCGGCCCTGCTCCTCGCCCACCTCATCAAGCGCCTTACGCATGATGCGGAAGTTCTCCTGGGTGGCAAAGGTGCCGCCAAAGCCCTCGGTTGTCGCACCATAGGGCACGTAGTCCAACAGACTCTGACCCGTCGTGCGGATCACGGCGATAACATCGGCACCCTGGCGGGCTCCAGCCTGAGCCTGAACCACATCCTCATATATGTTACCGGTGGCCACGATGATGTACAGGTAAGGTTTGGGTCCCTCACCGATGGTCTCCAAATAATGTTCACGACGCGCGCGACGCGTGCGTATGCGTGTCATGCTCTCGTCGATGACGGGCTGCAATGCGTCAGCGATTTGCTTGGGGTCGGTAGTCACGACCTTGGTGATGTCCAACTCGCCGGCAGCGACTTTCTCGGCGATCTCCTGCGGCTTCAGGCCCGTTTGTATCATGGCGTTAGCGATGAAGAACAGGGCTCCCTCATTGAGCACACCCTTATCCTTCAAGGCCTCCACAATCACGTTGGGCAACGGCACGTCGTTGTCGTCCACACCGTCGATGCCCATCAGGCGGCACAACGTGCGCTCGACAGCTACCGTGGTGTATTGCTCCACAAATGACTGGACATCCTCGGCGATGCCTTTAGCCAATCCGCGGGCATATTCCACTTTTTCGAAATTTAGTCCTAACTTGCTCTTTTGCATAGTGTTATAGTATATAGTATCAATGATTGTCACTCTGTTTCATAGGCGCGCCGCCATGCTGGAGCAGGTCTCGTGCCTTGTTGATCCACTCGCTGTCGATGCCCAGGGCCTGGGCGATATTGAGTGCCTCGTGGGGCACCTCGCCGTCCTGCACCTCGACCAGCGCATAGTCCATCTCGCCGTTCTCGAAGCCCTTAACCCTCAGGCAACGGGCATCGCCAGGCTCTATATCATAGTGCGTCGTCATGACCAAACTCATGTCCCTGCCTGCCAGCACGCGCAGCAAGGCGGTCACCAGTGCGGCCCCCTCAGTGGGATTGGTGGTGCGTGCAGGCTCGTCAATCAACGCCAACAGTTTTCTGTTCTCACGTGATGCCTTGATAACGGCATCGATGTGTTTCATCTCGGCAGCAAACGACGACAGTCCTTTTTCCACTGACTGATCATCGCCGATGCAGAAATGTATATCGTCTTTCAGTGCTATCGCGGCACTTGAGGCCGGAATGCCAAATCCAAATTGGAACAGGTATTGACACAGGGTCAATGTCTTCAACACCACGGTCTTGCCACCCATGTTGGCACCCGTGATGAGGGTGGGTTCCAGCCCGAAGGTGATATCAACCGGCTGGAATACCTTGCCGCGGCTCTCAAGCGCGGCTTTGACCTGGGGATGGAACATGGCCTCGTAGCGGCTCGTCCCATCGCTGGAAATGGTGGGGAAGGTCAGTCCCATCTGTTGCATCTGAATCGCTTTGGCCACGTTCACATCGATTTGTGCCAAGGCCAGCTGGGCCTGCTCGATGGCTTCAGCAAGGGGATGCAATTTTGTGCTCAGTTCCTCCCTAACGGCCATTTCAATCTCATTGGCCTTCAAGAGCAACTCATCCTGCTGCTCGGGATGCTGACGCATCTGAGCACGCAGGTCCTTCAGCGGCTCGCTATAGGAGTCATAAATATAGAATGTGGCAATCCTGAGCCCGTCAGGGTCAAGGAGAGCGATGACCTCTTCCATGCCAGGAATGCCAATCACGCCGTCCATGCCACGCTGACGCATCCACTTGTCGACGTCGGTCGCCAGCATAGCCAAGTGTTTCACCTCAAACAGCTCGATGTCGTCGAGCGCGGCGCGTTGTTTGAGGTTACGGATGGTGGTGCGGATGTCCTTGAGTCCGCACAGTTTGTGACACAACGTGTCGATATAGGTCTTGTCAACCCGTTGAACAAGGTCGGCAAAACGGTGAAGAATCTCATAGCACGCCGTGATCTCATCGCCCGTGGTCATCATGGGCGAGTCGAGCAGCCAGCGGCGGGCAAAGCCCGACTGCAAGTCCAGCTGGTCAAGCATGAAGCGCAGGCCGCAAGGCGATTCTATGACATTCTTCAATTGCATGTTTTACTTTTTAACAGGTCATACACAGGAAGCCCGATGGCTTCGGTGAGTTTGCCGCACAGCGTGTCCGAGTCGAGGACATAGCCGCTTGGCGAGGTGGGGTTGACAGTGACCGCGATGAGCTTGCTCTTTTGCAGGACACGGATGCGCCCACCGGCTTTGAGGAACAGCTTGAATTGCTGTGGCGTAACGAAAATCTTGGTAAAGTCACGCACGACAATCTCGGCCTGCCTCAAGTGCTTGTTTTGGCGCACTTTCTCAAGAAAACTGTCAACCAATGCCCCAGCGACATAGAGGGTGGCGCAATTCTCCATACCCTCGAAACGGATGTCCTGGGAGAGCGATGACAGCATGTCCAGGTCATGCAGGACACCATCGGTGTCGATGAACCACACGCCATGCTCCAGCGGTGAGAGCATCCTCATGTTTCCCTCGGTTGTGAGGTCCAGGTTCACGAGGTCCACCACATGGGCGGTCTTGCTCACCAGAGTGCTGATGTTGGCCGAGTAGGCCGCACCTGTCGCCAAAATCATCGACTGGCTCACGGCGGGTGAAGCCGAGCTCAAGCGCGACAGCGCACCGTCGATAATCACCAGGTCGATGCCAAATTGGCCCATCCTGCCCATCCAGCGCTTGAGGCTACTGCCTGAGGAAGGCCCTGAGAGCAGGATTTTGCCTTCCGTGAGCGCCCTGGCTGTAACCACCCGTCCCAGCGATGTGCTCTCGTCGCTCACGTCGATGAGTTCTGAGACCAGCCTGCGCTGGCGGTAGTGCATCTCGCTGGTGCCGAAGTACATGCCCTCGCGAAGGACAATCTCGGGTTTCTGGGTGCGTGTCACCTGGTCCACCGTTTCTCCATCAATGCCGATTGAAGTGACAGCAATCCGCTTGGTCTGGACAGGCAAGCGGTCGAGCACATACTTGAGGCACTCGGTCTTGCCCGTGTTTTTCTCCAGCCCCACAATGGACAGGCTGTTGTACTTCAATATGTCATTAATGAAAGGCACCTGGGTTCATCTTGTTGGCGATGTGGAGACGCGCCGGGGCACGTCTCCACTGTCTCCAACACTTGATTTTACTGGTTGCGTTTCTCGTTGCGCTCGTGGCGTTTCAAGCGCGCGGGCTCGATGTTCATGCGCTCGCCTTCAAGCAGCGAGATCACACCATCCACGGCCTTGTCGGCAGCCACCTGCTCCTGCTTGCGTGCAGCCTGGCACTCGGGGCAGTTGCATTCGTTGTGGTACTCGGTGGGCTCGGTGTAGGTGGTAATCACGCCCTCGAAGTTGCGCAGCACTACCCTGCCCGGCGACTGCGAGATCACATACTGGGGCATGACGGGCGTCTTGCCGCCACCACCGGGAGCGTCCACCACGAAGGTGGGCACGCAGTAGCCGCTGGTGTGGCCACGCAGGCCCTCGATTATCTCGATACCCTTGCTGACGGGGGTGCGGAAGTGCTCCAGACCCATCGACAAGTCGCACTGGTAGATATAGTAAGGACGCACGCGGATCTTCACGAGGTCGTTCACGAGGTGCTTCATCACATGCACGCAGTCGTTCACACCGCGCAGGAGCACACTCTGGTTGCCCAAGGGAATACCGGCGTTGGCCAGCATCTCACAGGCACGGGTGCTCTCGGGCGTGATCTCGTTGGGATGGTTGAAGTGGGTATTGATCCAGATGGGATGATACTTCTTCAACATATCGCACAACTCGGGGGTCACGCGCTGCGGGCAAACCACGGGAGTGCGGGTACCCAGACGTACGATCTCCACATGAGGAATCTTACGCAGTTCCGAGATGATGTATTCCAAACGCTTGTCGCTCACCATGAGGGCATCACCGCCCGAGAGCAGGACGTCGCGCACGGTGGGCGTGTTGCGGATGTACTCCAGCGCCTTCTCGATGCGATCGATGCCGCACTCGTTGTCAGTCTGACCGGCAAAGCGGCGACGGGTGCAGTGGCGGCAATACATCGAGCACATGTCGGTGATGAGGAACAGCACGCGGTCAGGATAGCGATGGGTCAAGCCCGGCGTGGGCGAGTCCTCATCCTCATGCAGCGGGTCGAGCAGGTCGGCAGCTGCCTGATGGGTTTCCAGACCGGTAGGGATGCACTGGCGGCGCACGGGATCGTGCGGGTCATCGGGATTGATGAGGCTCAGGTAGTAAGGCGTGATAGCCATGCGCAGGGTCTTGAGGGTTTGTTTCACGCCCTCTTCCTCCTCGGCAGTAAGGCTCACATACTTCTTGAGGTCCTCGAGTGTCTCGATGCGGTTTTTCACCTGCCATTTCCAGTCATTCCACTGTTCATCGGTGACATCGGGAAACATTTGTTTTCTTCTTGATTCAGCCATAACAGGATGTTAAATGGATTAAGCGTAGAGTTCCTCAAAGATCTTGCGCAGCTCGGGGCACTCGCGCAGTTCCTGCAAGGTAAAGTCGGCATGGCCCTTGGTGTAGCCGTTACCGATGATCATGTTCACGTCAGCACCGATACCCTCAGCACCCAGGGCAGCCTTGGTGAAGCTGGTGGCCATCGAGAAGAAGTAAACGATACCGTCATCCTTGGTGCACAGCACAGCGGTCATCTCGCAATCGGGCACGTTCACGCAGTTGATGGTGGTGTCGGCCATCTTGCCGTCGGTAAGCTTGTAAACCAGCTCGTAAACCTCAACGGGAGTCATGCCGGCAACGCTCTCGACAACGTCACAGAAGCCGAGGTCCTTGATGCGCTGGGTTGACTTGGGGCTGTTGGCGAGACCGATAACCTTACCGGTAACGCCTACGCGCTTCTTGGCCTCATAGCAGCAGAGCATACCGCTCTTGCCACCGGCACCCAGGATAACAACGTTCTGGCCATATTGGCACAGCTTGGCGGTCTGGGCGGGAGCACCGGCAACGTCGAGGGCACTCAGAGCGAGCTTCTCGGGCATGTCATCGGGAATCTTGGCATAGATGCCGCTCTCGAACAGGATAGCCTTACCCTTGATGTCCACCTGGTCAACGTCGGCGCGGATCTCGAGGATCTCGTCGATGCGCAGCGGGGTCAGTGACAGCGATACGAGGGTAGCGATGCGGTCGCCTTCCTTCAGGTCGATCTTGCCCTTGAGGGCATCACCGATCTTCTCTACCTTACCCAGGAGCATACCGCCCGAGCCAGTGCGACGGTTACGGTGCTTACCCTGCAGCTCAACGTTGAGGAGCATCTCCTTCTTGATTTCCTCCATGACCTCGGCCTCGTTGTTGGGGTCCTTGGCCTGCTGCTTAGCATAGTTGTGGATGTCGGTGAACGATGCTGAGTCAATATTCAGGGTCTGTACATCGATGAGAATCTCGTTGTCGTAGATCTCGTCCATGTTGTTGTCCAGCTTGTTAGCGGGCTGAGGAAGAATGCCCTTGGGCTCAATCACGCGGTGTGTACCGAATCTGTTTCCGTGTTTCTGCATTGTTTTGTTTTGTTTTAGTGTTAAACGATTATTGTTGTTTTTTTGTTTTCTTGAAAAAGGTTCCTAAAACCTAAAATTAGTTCCTCTTAGGCAGGCCCAGAATCTCGCGGGCCTCATCGCTCGTGGCGATGGGACGACCCAACTCGTTGGCAAGGCGCACAACCTTCTCGACGAGTTCACCGTTGCTCTTGGCAAGCACGCCCTTAGAGAGGTACAGGTTGTCTTCGAAGCCCACGCGCACGTTACCGCCCATGGCGATAGCGGCAGCAGCCATCGGGAAAGCATGGCGACCAACGCCGGTCACGGTCCAAGTTGAACCAGCGGGGATGCCGTTAACGAGCCAGCACAGGTTGGCTACGGTAGCGGGGGTGCAGCCGGGAACGCCCAGCACGAAGTTGAACTGCATGGGGTTGCCGGGAACCTCACCCTTGCGGGCCATGGTCAGGATGGTGTCGAGGTGACCCATCTCAAAGCACTCATACTCGGGCTTGATGCCACGTTCCATCATGCGCTTGCCAAAGGCACGCATCGTGGGCATGGTATTGTCGAAAATCTCGTCACCGAAGTTGCAGGTACCACAGTCGAGGGTTGCCATCTCAGGCAGCGGCGTGGTGTCGGTCGATTGCAGACGCTCGTCGGGGGTCATGCCCACAGCACCGCCGGTCGACGGGATGAGGATGACATTGGGGCACACCTTGAGGATGGCTTCCTCGCACTCCTGGAAACGGCCACGGTCCTGAGTGGGCGTACCGTCGTCCCAGCGCACGTGCAGGTGAACAATGGCAGCACCGGCATCGACGGCCGATTTGGCCTCGCGCACGATCTCCTCAACAGTATAGGGCACGTTAGGATTCTGCTCCTTAGTAACCTCGGCACCGCAAATGGCGGCAGTAATAATCAGTTTATCCATTCTTGAGTTCTAGTTTTTAGTCCTTTTTTAGGCCGTGGCTGAGCCACGGCACGGGCAACAATTATTTCTTGCGTTGGCAATCTTTAGGAGTTACACATGTGCCTGAAGCGCGGCAAACCACGATGGGCTCGTCGAGGATATCGGCAGCCGAGTCCGAGATGTCGGGGCGGGCCTTAGCGACCTTGCGGGCCTCAAACACCATGTGGCGCGAGGTGTTGCCCTCACGGTCAATCCAACCTTCAGCCTCGATGAAGTCACCGGCATAAACGGGAGCCAGGAACTCGATATTGTCATAGGCACAGAACAGGCCCTCGTCACCGTCACGCATAATCAACAGCTCGGTAGCCACGTCGCCAAACAGGTGAACCATGTGTGCACCGTCAACCAGATTGCCACCGTAGTGGGCATCCTTTGCGCTCATGCGCAGTCTGATCATTGTCTTGTATTCCATTTCAGTTTTTTAGGTTTTACTAGATGGTCTAGATGCTCTAGTTTGTCTAGGTATTCTAGATTTTCTAGAGCGGTTAACTATCACTTCTCAACATAGATGCCATCAACATAGATGCCTGATGCGTGAACGTGCTCGGGAGCAATCTCGCCCACGGGAACCAGTTTCTCGGCCTCAACGACCACATAGTCGGCAGCAGTTGCCATCAGCGGGTTGAAGTTGTTGGTGGTACCCAGGAAGACCATGTTACCAAACTCGTCAACGATGTTGGCGCGCAGGAAAGCAATGTCGGCCTTGAGGGGCTTCTCCAGCAGGAAGTCCTTGCCATCAACGTTCACGATCTGCTTGCCATCGGCCATGATGGTGCCAAGGCCCGTCGGAGTCAGCACGCCGCCCAAACCAGCACCTGCCGCACGGATGCGCTCGGCCAGGGTGCCCTGGGGAACGTATTCCACGATGAGGGTGCCCTCATTCTTCTGCAATGCGGTCTGCTTGTTAGTGCCCGTGTGAGACACGATGGCTTTCTTTACCTGGTGATTGCTGACAAGCTTGCCGTGAGCGACCTCGTCATAGGCGGTGTCGTTAGCAATGATCGTCAAGTCTTTTACACCCTTAGCTACAATGGCGTCAATGATCTGGGTGGCACTGCCGTTACCCAAGAAACCGCCAAACATAATTGTCATACCGTCCTGCACTTTCTCGACGGCTTGTTCCAATGTGATTTGTTTGTTCATAATGTTTATGTTTTGGAATTTATTGGTTTATGTCTATAATGGCTGCAAATATAGAAAAAATTCCCCATTTTTAGGCCATTCTTTACAATTATTTATTAACTTTTTATCTATTATATAGATAACTGCAGTCATGACAGCACTTTGTAGCTATAATCCCAATGCCAGCCATGCGTTACCGCCCACGACATAAGGCCTCATACCAAAAACAATAGTATTGAGATAACGGTCATAAAAAAGCCGTCATTGTTTGTTTTTTATATGAAATAATCATAGTAACTTTGCCGTAGGGCTTTAAACATTGCGGGAGCCTCTCGAATTATTGCGCAAACTTCTGAAAATCAAAAAAGTATATATTTCTGTTTGTTTAACTACTAATTATTACCTTTCAATGATGAAACAGCTTATCTTTACACTTGCAATCTTGATGACAGGTTTGTGCATGAATGCCCAGACGCCCTCGGTCGACTATAATGTCGACGAGGTGGGCACCGATTTTATCACCATGACGTTCATGCCCAATGCTGATGCGGCAGGCTATGCCTTCTGCCTGTTTGAGGCGGGCACCGCCGAGCAGCAGTTTGCCATGTTCGGCCCGTGGATGGGTTTCCAGACCATGGGTGACATGGTCAAGGCTTGGGGCATCACCCAGACCGAGACCTACCAGTACACTTGGACCAACCAGGCACCAGGCTCGGACTATGAGATTTACGTGCAATGCTGGGATGCCGACGGAGTGGATGCCGACATGATTATCATACCCGTGACAACGGCCAGCATGGGTGGTGACGGCGAAGCCGTGATGATCATCGAAATCGGCGCATTTGGCGGTGATCCCGAGTATGGCTACTACCAGTGGGTAACCTATATCCCCAACGAGGAAGTGGCAAAGCACCGTGACATGATCATCCTGAAGTCGGCCTATGAGTCAGCCGAGTGGGGACTGGAGAATGTGCTCAACTACCTCAAGCAAGACAATCCCTACGACCCCTACTGGGATCAGTACGGCATTGACGAGGCACAATGGAATGCCGAGCCCGACACCTGGTACATCGCCTTCTCGATTGGCATGAATGCCAACGGCGAATGGGGTCCCCTGGCTTCCCTCGAGTTCAAGACTCCCGGCACTACCAGTATCGATGAGGCAGCTGCAGACAAGCAGGTGGCTGGCGTTCGCTACTTCAACATGGCTGGCCAAGAAATGACCGAGGCTAACGGCCTGACTATCATCGTGACCACTTACACCGACGGCACCACCAGCGCTGTAAAGGTGATGAAGTAACACCCTTCCTCGAGGCGGCTCTCATAATAATCGGGAACCGCAACAAGACAAAGTTATCGCCGACTAAAATCAGAAAATAGTCGGCGATAACTTCGTTTTCCCATATTGATCGATGGAAAAATTGGGATTCAAATCCAAAAACTTGATAAAATCGGTGAGTTTTTGGAATTAAATCCAAAAACTTTCATTTTTCCACCACTTTTTGGAATGAAGTCCAAAAACTTCACTTATCTTTGCGGCACAAACAACAAATTCAAGCAATCATGAAGAGAATAGAGCGCAACGATTATCTGAACAAATTGACATCCCTGCGGGATAAGCAAATCATCAAGATCATCACGGGTGTGAGACGATGTGGCAAATCAACAATGCTCGAGATCATGCAGGACCAACTGCGCACGACTGGAATCGAAGAAGAACAGATCATAGCCATCAACCTTGAGGACTATGATAACAAGGAATTGCGAAATCCCGATGCCTTATATGCCCATGTGAAATCACGCCTTCACGAGTCAAAGATGACCTATCTATTCATCGACGAGATACAGCATGTTGACAGATTTGCAGATGTACTGGATGCCCTGTACATCAAGCCAAACGTTGACATGTACATCACGGGGTCTAACGCTTTCTTGTTATCCAGTGAGATAGCGACATTGCTTTCGGGCAGGTATGTGGAAATCAAGATGCTGCCATTATCATTCGCCGAGTTTGTCGAGAGCACTGGCAATGAGTTGGAACTGGGCAAGAAATATGTTGACTATGTGGCTAACAGCAGTTTCCCCTACACTGCAGAATTGCGGGACAATCCCGCCGTAATAAATGACTATCTGCAAGGCATCTACAACACCATTGTCCTCAAGGACGTGATGCAACGCAAAAACATTGGTGACGCCATGATGCTCGAGAGTGTCCTGTCGTTTATGCTGGATAACATCGGCAATACACTGTCAACCAAGAAGATTGCCGACGCCATGACATCCTCGGGCAGGAAAATCGATGTAAAGACCGTCGAGAAATACCTGTCGGCCCTCCAAGAGAGTTTTATCCTATATCGGGCAGGGCGCTATAACGTCAAGGGAAAACAACTGCTCAAGACCCTAGAAAAATACTACCTGGTTGATGTGGCATTGAGGCGCGTCATGTTAGGCCGTCAGGGTGTAGACGTGGGGCACCTGCTGGAGAATGTGGTTTATTTGGAACTGCTACGCCACAACCAGCACGTGTTTATCGGAAAAACCGGCGACCTGGAGATTGATTTCGTCACCATCAACGATGAACAGACTAGCTACTATCAAGTATCGGCCACTGTTAGAAACGCTGACACCCTAGAGCGCGAATTAGCTCCCTTAAAAAGCATCAAGGATCACAACCCCAAGTGGTTGTTGACCCTTGATGAAGACCCAGATGCCAACTACGACGGCATCCGCAAGGTCAATGTCCTCAATTGGCTACTACACAGATAAAAATATACTACAAAAAAGGGCTTGTCTTAATGAATAATAACTATTAATAAATGAGTTATCGCCGACTATTTTCTGATTTTAGTCGGCGATAACTTGTTTTTTGCATTCTTAAGAGAATGCTATTTAGACCTTTTGACATCCTCCTTAAATCGAAGTCCAATTAAGGATGAGCCAAGCCCCCTTTTTCAAAATAGGCATAATAATTATTATCTTCATCAATTCCAAGACCAAAACAGTAAGAGATGAGTTCATTATCATCAACCTTTAATATGAAGTTATTTCTACATGGCTTAACAGGGTTCCTGTATGTCTTACCAACTACAGGTTCGGTTATATAACGATCAGGGCCATAATCCACTCCGTTAATCCTGTAATGGAACTGACAAGCGTATAAAAAGATAGGATAAATGACATCAATAGCCGCACAATATCTGCCATCGTAACTCTCATTTAATGGAATGTATTCGGGGCCATCGATTGTATTTATCACGACCCAGTAACCTTCGTCATATGGGCCTTTTGGCCATTCATTTGACAGCAGGTAATCAACAAGACAAGTCACATCATCAATGCCTACTGTACCACTTTGGTCCACATCGCCACGTTCAAAATCATCAGCAGCCGCCCATAATGGGGTAGCCAACATCACTAACAATACTAAAAAAAGAAACTTTTTCATAATACTAATCCATTTTGCCCTATAACACCCCAAATTCAAGCAGGTTAACGTTAAATAACGAAACGACGTGGGGAGTTCTCTTGTCACTCGTCCCACGGATCGAGGCTCTGGCATGGCCCAAACAGTCAGAACGAGCAACGCCGAAGCCCACGCCGATATGTATATGCGAACGCTTATCGGCGAACCAATACATATCCAATGGGCGTCAACCGCTGCTTTGTCTTTGACTGTTTTGGGAAGTTGCCAGATTCCGATTCGTCAAAACAAAGCGTCAAGTAACGCCGTAAAAAAATGTCTGCTTCATGCTTCCATCACCACAAAAGATGACAGTCACAAGAACAGGGCAAAGATAATGCTTTTCCTTGATTTGCCAGCAAAAAAGCGGAGAAAAAGTACCCAACGGCACTTTTATCCCCGCTTTAAAAGCTTTTTAATAAGAATATATTATTTCAGGTAGTCGTCGAAGTAGCGGGTGATGCGCTCGTGGAGGTGGACACTCTGATGGCCCATCATGTTGTGGCCCTGACCTGGATAGACGTAGAAGTCGGGCTGGGTGCCAGCGGCGATGCAGGCCTTGAGGAAGCTGTAAGCATGCTGGGGAACGACGGTCGGATCGTTAAGGCCGATAATGATTTGGAGGCGTCCCTTGAGGTCCTTAGCCTTATTGATGAGGCTGGACTCGGCATATCCCTCGGGGTTGGTCTGCGGGGTGTCCATGTAACGCTCGCCATACATCACCTCATACCACTTCCAGTCGATGACGGGACCACCGGCAACACCCACCTTGAAGACGTCGGGATAATTGGTCATTAGGCTGATGGTCATGAAACCGCCAAAGCTCCAGCCGTGCACGCCCAGGCGCGCTGTATCGACATAGTTGAGCGTGCGCAAGAAGTCCACACCGCGCATCTGGTCCTGCATCTCGACCTGACCCAAGTGGCGGAAGGTGGCTTGTTCGAAATCACGTCCGCGGTTCTCACTGCCACGATTGTCAAGGATGAAGAGCAGATAGCCGCACTGAGCCATGTAAGTCTCCCAACTGCGGCTGCCCCAATGCCAACGTGCGTCCACGTTATGGGCATGAGGACCGCCATAGACATAGACCACTGTGGGATATTTCTTCGTCGGGTCAAAGCCCACGGGCATCACCATGCGGTAATACAGGTCGGTGCTGTTGTCTGCCGCCTTGATGGTGCCGCAACGATACTCGGGCACGGTATAGCCTTCCCAAGGATCGGGAGCAGTGAAATAGCGCATTTGCTTGTTAGCGCGGGTGTCCACGATGGCGATATTACGGGGCACATCGGGCTCCTGGTAGTAGTCAACAAGCCAACGGCCGCTATCGCTCAGGCGGCCGCTATGCCAACCCTTGCCGCCCTCGTCGATGCGGGTCATCTTGCCCGTGGCAACATCAACGCGGTAGAGGTTCTGCTGAATGGGATTATCGGCATTGGCCGAAATAATAACAGCCTGTTTATCAGCATCAAAGCCCAGCAAGTCCATCACCACCCACTGACCGCTGGTGAGTTGTTTCACCTGCTTGCCAGCGGTGTCATAGAGGTAGAGGTGGTTGTAACCGTCCTTCTCGCTCCACAGGAGGAATTTCTCCTTGTCCCAGGGCAGGAACGTGATGGGGTGTTGCGGCTCGACATACTTGGGATGGGCCTCGTGGTAAAGCGTCTTGATGCGGTTACCCGTCACAGCGTCGTATGCCACCAGGTCCACCACGTTCTGGTCGCGGTTGCCCTCCATCATGTAAACGATGTTGCCGTCGGGGTTCCAAGAGATATTGGAGAAATAGCGGTCGGTGGGATCTCCGGCCTTGAGATAGACCGTGTCGCCCGTGGCCACATTGAGCACGCCCACCCACACGAGATGGGAGGTCTGACCCGCCATGGGGTACTTCTCAGGAGCTGGAGTTGCAATCACATGGGCGCTGTCGTCCAACTCGGGAACGGTAATCAAGGGATAGTCGGTCACCATGCTCTGATCCATGCGGTAGAACGCCAGGCGGGTGCCCTGCGGATTCCAGAACAGGCCGCCGTCAATGCCGAACTCGTTGCGGTGCACGCTCTGGCCATAGACCATATCGCGCGAGCCGTCGCTCGTCACTTGGCGCTTGTTGCCGGTCGCATCGATGACATACAGGTTGTCGTTCTCGACATAGGCCTCGGCACGGCTCTGCTTGTTCCACTCGCTGGCCTGTGCATACGCGTTGGACGGCTGGCGCCATTCCACCTTGCGCGTCTTGAAGTTGAGGAGCATGCGCTCGTTCATGTTCGAGAGCAATACCAACGGTTTGCCAGGATAGGGGAAATAGGCCATATTCAAGCTATTCACCTTGAGCGAGTCGGCCGTCAGCCCAGCGCCCACATTGAGTTTCTCCCTAGTGAACAGCACTTTTTCCTTACCCGTGGTCGTATTCACCGTCCAACAGGTGTCACTCGACAAGCGCACCAGTTGGTCGCCCCACCAGGTGAGCGAACGGTTCTTGGGAATCATTTTCCTGTAATTTGTGCCGCCGAAGTTCAAATCCTCGAGCGTAAACTGCTGCTGTGCCACTGCGGGCAACATCACCAACGTGATGAGCAGCATCATGCCAAGTCTTTTAGTCATTTTCATTGTTTATTTGGGTCTATGTGATGGTTATTTTGTCGCAAAGATATACTTTTTCACCGACAAAAACCACAGACTGGCCTAAAAACATCGGATTATCACCACCAGAGGCCATCGTCGGCTAGCAAAGATTTATTATTTTTGCAACCATGAAAAAGAATACAATCATCAATCTGCTCCTCGGGGCTTTCTTGACAGCCATGCTGCCCGCCTGCAGCAACGGCAACAGTGACATGGACTATAGCGTGACCATCACGCTTGACAACCAGATGAAGCACGACAGCGCCACCCTGCTGGTGCTGGAGGAGGGCTACAACAAACTCAGGCCATGCGGCACCGTGGGGAAAACGGGCAACAGCTTCGTTTTCACGGGCCAAACCGACGCGCCACGGGTAGCAATCGTCCGTTGGGACAACGACTCGACCAAACCGTTCTACTTTGTGCTCGAGAGCGGGGTGACACACATCTCGGTCGCTCCCACCTCGTGGTCGGTCACGGGCAGCAAGCAAAGCGCTGAATACCTGCGCTATGTGAACCAGCGTAACGCCATCATGAACCTGCGCGTAGCCACGTGGCAGGAATACCTGAAGATGGCCGCCGACTCTTCGCTCAAGAGCGATGACGAACTGCGCATGGTGCGCCAGGACAGTGTGCTCAACGACTCGTTGCAGCGCATCACCGTCGACCGCATCAACCGCGGCGATGCCGTGGGCCGCATCGTCCGCGAGCGCTACGGCCAGCAGCTCGACCAGGAGCACATGAGGATGATCAAATAGCAAATATCGATCCTCAGTGTCCAGCAAATTGTTGACAAAGTTCAATTAAAATTTGAATATCATTACCTTGATGTTATATAAAAGGGCTCACTCTTAAGCTCGTAGAGCTGACAGGGTATAGGCAGGGGTGTAGCGTAGCGGAACCCCTGTAATTGAATGCCACACAAGAATATTAGCCACGTTAGTGGCGACAGACTGTGTATCAGTGATCTACTGCCGCCCCTATGGGGCTAAGACCAGAACTGTCTACTATTGCAGGGGTTTCACTCGGCTTCGCCTCGTTGTACCCCTGCCTATGCCCTAGCAGCTCCTAACGGAGCTTTTACCGAACACTAATCAACGTGAGTTCGATGAATTTGTCGTTTGTCGATCAGGGCGTTAGCAACTCCCCCTCTTGGATAAGAGGGGGTGCCGCGGGAGCGGCGGGGGCGTTGATACTATCTAAGATATATTTTGAGGACAAATCATACTCCTCCGGCGCTTCGCGCCACCTCCCCTATCTTAGGGGAGGAGTTGATAGACAGCACTTTATTTTCATCGAACTCACGTTAATCAATATCGATTTACTATGAACAATTAGCGCTGCGAGCCGCTCTCGCAACGCTTTTTATTATTGCCCCTATCACATCTATTAGCCCTATTGGCCTTATTGGCACTAAAGCCTCAAAGAGCACTAAAGCCATTAAAGCCCCTGCCCCCAATCGAGTAGGTCGGGAAACGAAAGTTTTCTGACCTACTTTCGTTTCCGTTCCTCTCACACCACCGTACGTGCCGTTCGGCATACGGCGGTTTGGCTTGCTTTCAAAGTGGCCATTCATGACCATCTCCCATCGCTCTTGATTTCTGCTGCCGACTGATTGTACCTATCTCTGTGGTGGTAGCATCATCTACGTTTCTGCCATTGCACCTCGTCAGTAACTCATACCGGAACATACACCTTCGATTGATGTTGCAAACCATTCGGCCCTTCGCTTTGACTGGCTCGCAGTCCGCTACTTCGGCCTCTGCTGACTTCTCGGCATTCGTTGTTACTACGGCTATTGGCCGATGCCGAGACCTCACGGGATAAGCCATGCATCTTTCATCGTTTACTCGCCAGATTTACGCATCAAGGTTACGGTCACCTTTGGGAACTTCGTTGTCCATTGCCAACATGTCCGCTTGATACGCCTTAGTATCTGATTCCTGTTCGTCAAGCCACGATTTCGCTATTGCTTCCTCTCCCCCAACCGCCGCCGATTGAAGCTTGCAAGTCGCTATTGGGTTCGTCGGTGACTACGCCCCGGGTGGACTTTCACCACAGATGTATGACATGCCCGTCGTACAACAAAACACCCCGCTGGCGCCATGCCAGCGGGGTGTCATCATGTGTTTAGCTATTTACTAAACACTTTACTGTCTTTACTCTAGTCCAGGAGATTAGTCCTTAACGATGAGTTCGCAGATCGAAA
>Ga0247611_10000602_pt1 | contig 72076 bp, 54 predicted proteins | sample 177DNAGHGhighgp2_FD_192422 | JGI IMG/M metagenome (GOLD analysis project Ga0247611, IMG submission 192422) | Sheep rumen microbial communities from Palmerston North, Manawatu-Wanganui, New Zealand - 1770 DNA GHGhigh gp2 | ecosystem: Host-associated > Mammals > Digestive system > Stomach > Rumen...
GTCAGGGATGGCTCTGCATTATCCATTGTCACCACCCCTGTCAAGCGATTCAGTACGGCACCAGATAATTTGACAAGCTAATCAGTTTAACCAGCAAAAAACTGTCAAGCGATTTCAGGAAAACACAGATACGCATTATTTCTGGATTGTCCATTGAAGCGCCGTTGTAGCTTCGTTGTAGCTTCGTTGTAGGTTCGCTTTTTGGACGGTCTATTTCCAGTATTTTAATAGTCCTTTAATGCCCGAACAGTGTAGAGGGAGTGGGGGACGAGAGGGGAAAGAATGGCTCTGCAGCGGGGACTGTCCGACAGAGCAGCAGGGTTGGGCCGCATCGGCTGCCGCCGGGAGGGGATGCGGCATGGTGTGAAGAATCAGGCGGTTGCGGACGAAATGCGGCGTGCGGGCCTTTTTGTTGGGCCAAAGTGGTTGATATGTGAAATAAAATGTGTATATTTGCAGCGACTTTGATGTCACGAAAAAACAGTTTTTTAATCCAGTAACCTAAAACGTAACAGTTATGATAGATATTGAAAGTTTGAACATTGATGCTTCGGCCAAGGAGAATGTGAAGACTTGGCTGAACGGCCAGTACGACGAGGATACCAAGCAGGCTATCCGCGACATGATGGATAACCCCAACGAGCTGAACGAGAGTTTCTACCGCAATCTGGAGTTCGGCACTGGCGGCTTGCGCGGCATTATGGGCGTGGGCACCAACCGCATGAACAAGTATACGGTGGCCATGGCCACACAGGGGTTGGCAAACTATGTGAAGAAATGCTTTGAGGGCGTCGGTCAGCTGAAGGCGGCGGTGAGCCACGACAGCCGCAACCACAGCCGCGAGTTTGCCGAGATCACGGCCAAGGTGTTGGCGGCAAATGGTTTCAAGGTCTATCTGTTCGAGGCGCTGCGCCCCACGCCCGAGCTGTCGTTTGCCGTGCGCCATCTGGGCTGCCAGACGGGTGTGATGGTGACGGCCAGCCACAACCCCAAGGAGTATAACGGCTATAAGGCCTACTGGGACGACGGCTGCCAGCTGGTGGCGCCGCACGACACGAATGTGATTGATGAGGTGCTGAAAATCAAAGGTGTAGAGGATGTGAAGATGACTGGTGGCGAGGCCAATATTGAGATAATAGGGGAGAATGTGGACAAGGTCTATCTGGACCGTGTGGCGCAGAACTCGCTGCATCCGGAGCTGATCAAGAAACACCATGACCTGAAGATAGTGTACACACCGCTGCATGGCACGGGCATCACGCTGATTCCGCGTATGCTGCAGCAGCTGGGCTTCACGAATGTGAATGTGGTGAAGGCACAGGCCACGCCTGACGGCAATTTCCCCACCACCCCGAGTCCCAACCCCGAGGAGCACGCGGCCATGAAGATGGCTGTGGACCTGGCCAAGGAGATTGACGCCGACATCGTGTTTGCCAGTGACCCCGACGCCGACCGCGTGGGGGTGGCGGTGAAACGTCCCGACGGCGAGTGGATGCTGCTGAACGGCAACCAGACCATGTCAGTGTTGATATACTATCTGCTGAAGCAGTGGAAAGAGACGGGCCGCCTGACGGGCAAGGAGTTTATCGTCAAGACCATCGTCACCAGCGAGTTGCCGGCCGACATCGCCAAGCGTGTGGGTGTGAAGGTGTATGATGTGCTGACGGGCTTCAAGTTCATCGGCGACAAGATTCGCGAGCTGGAGGGCAAGGAGGTCTTCATAGGCGGCGGCGAGGAGAGCTACGGCTATATGATTGGCGACTTTGTGCGCGACAAGGATGCCGTGGCGGCATGCTCGATGATTGCCGAGATTGCGGCCTGGGCCGCCGAGCAGGGCAAGACGTTCTTCGATGTGCTGGTGGACCTCTACACCGAGTATGGCTTCTATAAGGAGGGCCTGCTGAGCGTGGTGCGTAAAGGGAAGAGCGGAGCTGAGGAGATCCAGCAGATGATGAAGGACTACCGAGAGAATCCCCCCAAGGAAATCGACGGCGAGCGGGTGGTGTGCATCAAGGATTACAAGCTGCACGAAAGCACTGACCTCGTCACCGGCAAGAAGGAGCACATAGACCTGCCCGCCAGCAATGTGTTGCAATTTTTCACCGACAAGGGCAACAAGGTCACCGTGCGCCCCAGTGGCACCGAGCCTAAGATTAAGTTCTATTTCGGCGTGAAGGGAACACTGGAGAGCAAGGCTGACTTCGACAAGGTGAACAATGCGCTGGACGGCAAGATAGAGGCCATCAAGCGCTCGATGAAACTGGTATAGTTCTTTGGTGCGGCGGCGGGCGTTCCGCCCGCCGCCGCACTTCTTAGACCACAGTAGACAACGATGGACTTTTGGGAAATTATTATGCTGGTGATCGGCCCCCTGTTGCCTATCGCGGCCTTTGTGTGGTGCAAACGGCGTGTGGAGCCGCAGGCCTATGTGGCGCACGAGCGGCGGCGCGAGGAGTATGTGGAAGCCATGACAGACCGCTATGGCGAGCCGCAACAGATGTTGTGGACCGGCGATGTTCCCCTGTTGTTCTACGAGGACTTTATGGTGATGGACGGCGTCCGCCTGCCTTACGACAGCATTGTGGACGTGACCTGCAACAACTCCAGCGACTTTGGCCCTGGAGGCCGCTATCAGGTGATTGTGCGCACCTCGCTGGCGGGGCACGAATTCCTCCACACCTTGATGGATAACGACATGCAGGAGGCCATCGACATGGTCGAGTTTATCCATAGCCGCAAAACCAGGCCATGAAACGGTTGGCGTTTGTGGCTCTTATCCTGTTGCTCCCCTCCACGCTCTGCGGGCAGGGGGAGGAACGATGGAGGATGGCATTCTGGAATGTGGAGAATTTCTTTGACACGTGGAAGGATACGCTGAAGGACGACGGTTCGTTCACACCCGAAGGGGAGCGCCACTGGATTCCGCGCAAATATCAGAAGAAGAAAAACAATATCTACAAGACGATAGCCGCCATGCGGTGGCCTGCTGTGGTGGGTCTGGCCGAGGTGGAGAACGACTATGTGCTGTATGATTTGTGCCGGAACAGCCCTTTGAGGAAGATGGGCTATGATTATATCCACTACGAGTCGCCCGACGAGCGGGGGGTGGACTGCGCATTGTTGTACAGGGTGGACCGTTTCGAAGTGTTCATGACGAAGATTGTGCAGGTGTCGGACAGCACCCAAGGGTTCTACACCCGCGATGTGCTGCTGGTGGGCGGCGTGTTGCGCGACGCCAAGGGCGCGGGCGACAGCTGTTTTGTGCTGGTGATGCATTGGCCCTCGAAGTTGGGAGGTGCCGAGGCCGAAGGCCACCGCATGGCGATTGCCCGCAGGGTGAACGAAACGATGGACCACCTGCAGCGCACCCACCCCGGGGCATTGGTGGTGGCTATGGGCGACCTGAACGCCACAAGCGACGAGGCCCCCGTGAGTCAGGGGCTGGGCTTTGGGGGAGGGCTGCGCAATGCCTTGGGCTTTTACGACCTGGTGAATACCCTTCCGAAAGGGCAGGGGAGCTACAAGTATCAGGGCCAGTGGCAGTATATTGACCATGTGATAGCGAACCGGGAGCTGCCCGTCGAGGTGTTTGCTCCCGATTTCTTGTTGGTGGACGATGAGACCCATCTGGGGCGGAAGCCTTTCAGGACTTATTCGGGGATGAGGTATGTGGGCGGTTTCAGCGACCATCTCCCCATTATAATCCGGGTGGAATGAGGCGTTGGGTGGCCATAGCATTGCTGGCATTGGCGCTTTGCCCTTTGCGGGGCAGGGCGCAGGAGGTGCTGCCCAGCGTGTGGCAGGAGTATATCGAGGTGCTGACCGAGGAGGGCGATGACGAGACGGTGGAAGAATTGCTCGAGCTGTATGAGTTGTATGTCGAAAGCCCGGCCAACCTGAACGACACGGCCGACCTCCTGTCGGCTTTCCCCTTTGTGAGTGATTTGCAGCGCGAACGGCTCCGGGCTTATATTTCCATGGAGGGAGAGTTGCTGAGTGTGGAAGAGCTGTATGTGATAAACGGTTTCGACAGTACGACGGTGGAGTTGCTGCGGCCGGTGGTGAAGGCTGCGCCGTGGCAAGAGCCAACTTCTGTTAGCTGGAAAGACCTGTGGCGTAACGGGCACGGCAATCTCGTGGCAGGCATAAGCGGCACTTTCGAGCAGGCCCGGGGCTACAGAGAAGGGCAGTACGAGGGTGACAATATGCGGTGGATGTGGCGGTACCGATACAAGTGTGGCGACAGAGTTCAACTCCAGCTTTCGGGCGACAAGGACCCCGGCGAGGCTTTCTTCGGTGGCAGCCAGCGGCAGGGTTTTGATTTCTATGGCTACAGCTTGTTGATGAACGACTTGTGGAAATGGAACCGTACGTCGGGAGGCAGGAGCAGGGTGTATGTGAAACGGCTGGTGGTGGGGCAGTACCATCTTCAGTTTGGCCAGGGCCTGACCTTGTGGTCGGGCTATGGGTCGCGGTGGTCAATGGGCACCGGCATAGGCCGCTATGCCGGAGGTATCAAGCCCAACGGAGCTTTTACGGAATATGGCTATCTGCGCGGTGTGGCGACCTCGCTGGCTCTGGGTTCGCGATGGGCGTTGACCCTGTTTGGCTCCTATGTGGAGTGCGACGCCACCCTCCCCAAGGGTTCGGCCGACTGGGTACAGAGCCTCTACAAGTCTGGCTATCACCGCACGGCCACCGAGCAAGAAAAGCGAAACCAGCTGGGCGAGACCCTGGCTGGAGGCAGGTTGGAGTATCGGCAGGGCGGAGTGCGGGCAGGGTTGACGGCTGTGGCCACCCGGCTGGACAAGGCCATCGTGCCCGCTGCAAATGTGTATAACGACAACTATTTCGTGGGTGATAACAATTTCAATATGGGCTTCGACGCCGTGTGGCGCAAGGGACGGATGCTGTGGTTCGCCGAGGCGGCCGTCTGCGCCAACAGACCGTCGGACAGCAGCGCCTCCAATGTCAGCCCGGCGGTGCTGGCAGGAGGGGAGTTCATGGTGAGCAACAACCACCGGGTGAGCGGAGTGTTGCGCTGCTACAGCCCGACATACCACAACCTACATGCCAACGCTATCGGCCAGGGGAGCAGTGTGCAGAACGAGACGGGCTTGGGTCTCAACTATCAAGGTCTCTTGCCATTTGGTGTTACGGCCACCGTGTCGGGCGATGTGTGCTATTTCCCTCACATGAAATATCTGGTCTATGCCCCCAGTTGGGGTTATGACCTCCGCGTGGTGTTGTCGCGGGCTTCTTGCTGGATGAAAGGGCTGTCGTTCCGACTCCGCTACCGGTTCAAGGAGCGAGACCGTAACGTCACACCCACGCGCATGGTGGACGGCCGTTATCTGCTGGAGCAGACCTACAGGCACCAGGTCATGGCCGATGTGGCCTATCAGAAAGGGCCGTGGCGGCTGAATGCGCGGGTGGGGTATGCCCACTACCACGGCGATGTGACGGAGGCCGACCGGGGGCTGCTCTTTTATCAGGATGTGCAATACAGCCCCAGCCGGGTGCCGCTGACGGTGACGGCAAGGGTGGCATGGTTCGACGTGGACGACTACGAGGCCCGGATGTATGCCGCCGAGAGCGATTTCATCTATAACTACAGTAGCGCGCTTTATCAGAACGAGGGATGCCGCTTCTACCTCCTGCTGCGGTATGACATCAGCCCGCACTGGAACATCGGGTTCAAATATGGCATCACCGCCTATGCCGACCGCGACACCTTCGGCTCCGGCTACGACCAGATTGACGCCAACCACCGCCAGCAGTGGAGGATACAGATAAGGTTGAAGTGGTAGGGTTAGAGATTGGATATTCAAAAAAGATTGCTGATTGAGAAAAAAGATGTATCTTTGCACTATCAAAACAACAAAACAAACGACAATGTAAAAACACAAAAAAAGATATATACAATTGAGCTTGACGCTCTTGTTCTCCTATCGGAAAAGCTGGTAACTTTCAAGGAGTGGGAATGGGACGCGGAGGGTTCACGCAGTTGGCGTGAATCGCTTTCGCACCTTATTTACTCCAAAGGTATCACCAGCACCTCCGATAGAAATAAGGGAAAACAAACGAAAGACTCACGCCTTTCTTCATGCCCCTTATTTTAGAGAACATCAGCTTCCAGTTCAAGCAGGGAAGCCGAAAACTGCATCAAAGAGTAGGCGTAGCAAAAATAATTAAACAAAAATGAATAGTAATGAGCTAATTAGAGAAAAGCAAAAGCTATGGGCTACAAGGAAGGGGGTACAAATGAGAACCGATAAGTATAGATGTTCTTATACGCTTAATCCTGATCAGAATGTTTTTAAAGGGTTATCTGAATCGACAAAGGATTGGTTTAAGAAAGCAGATGGACACGAACTCGAAATGAAAGATAGTTGTCCTCCGAAGATGACAGCAGTCTACTCTTCTTCTGCTCTATGTGTGAATGTCTTTCAATATTTCTTGGATAGGCCAGAACTGGCTTGTGCTCTGTTCCAGTCCTGCAAATTGATAGGACAGACTGACAAACTTGAAGAAGCTAAAATGCAATTTGAATGTATTGATTATCCAATAAAAATCGGTGATAATACAATCTCAACCCCAAATATTGATTTGGTTGCAGAATTAACATATGGAACTAATAAACGACATATTATTGCCGAGAGCAAATTCACAGAACCCTATTCTGGTTCTCACAACAATTTTTTGTCACACAAATACTACACAAATAAAGATTTATGGACAAATTTGGACTTACTCAAACTATATGAGGCACTTAATATTGACAACATTGATGAGATAGAAACGAACATGTCTGGAAAGATTGAAAAAGGGAAGTTTGTGTTCCCATATAAATATCTTGATGCCACGCAATTACTGAAGCATCTTCTTGGTGCGGCTTGTACATTTAAAGATAAGCGTAACATACTATTAGTTTATCTATGGTATGATGCTTGGGGAACAGAAGGAGTTTGTCATCGAAATGAAATTGAGGATTTCAGACATATAGTTGAAGAGATTACCCCAATTAGAGTTCGGCATATTACTTATCAAGAATTGATAGTAAACTTATGGAATAAACTTGACCATGATGATCATTCAGACTACTTAAACTACATTGCAGATAGGTATTTATAACGATAATACGCCATATTCCTTACATTGTGATAATAAAAAGGCAACAATATGAAACGTAACCTTCAAATCACACCGAAAGAGCCAGCATGGAGGATTGCTCTGATGAATTCACCCGTTTTGACAGCCAAGCCCGATGAGAAAGGTTACCTGCCGAGTTACTTAGACGGTATCTATCCTGGGGGTCGTGAGGCGATGATGCCTGAAGGAAAGTTCTATCGTATGTTCAATGTTGGCGAAAAAAGTGTATTTAATCCAACAGAGATAGCAGGGAATAAGATTCCGCCCAAAGCCTATGCCGTTGACTCGTCAGCGATATTGGCTTACAACTTCTTCCATTGGATTAGCCCCGAACATCCGTTGCACTTCTCTGACGGCAAAACATACGATAAGGTTTACTTTATGGTAAGGATGCCTGTATTGAAGTTAAACCCCGACACTTCGGAGCAGATGGAAGTGGTCCTGGTAAACGATGATTGCCACAGTATTTTGTGTTTCAAACCAGTGATGACGGAATACATCGACTACGGCCCTGCTAAATTTGCAGAAGCATACACTAAGTCTGAGAGTTATTACAATAACCACTTCGAGAAAGAGTTCATTGAGTACATCAAGAACTTTCAGAATGTTGAACATGCATACAACAAAGGCATAGCACAAATGGTGAAACATCTGATAGCTGTCACTAATTTGCAACAAAGCAATTATGCAATGGCCGAGATGCTAACTCTCAATGAATTCATCGAACCTGAAGTGGCACAACAATTGCAGAGAGCGGTGTTGAATATTAAGTATTCCAATCTCGTTTACATCCTTGGTGCAGACTTTGAGACCAGGACTGCTCCCAGCATCAGGACAATGAACTATATCAACTTATTGGCACGCTTCCGCTCGACTGCCAGTTTCGATGAAATGATTTGGCAGTACTTTGTGTTGCCGAACTATGCCTACAACTACAACGACCTGCTGGCCATCATGCGCAGCCAAATGCCCGACGGCCTCGCAGAATACCTCGAAGCACGCTACCCCGATTTGTATTCAAGGGAAGAAAAGACATGACCGAAATTTAGACTGTGATAAAGCACCAAGGAAGTAATTGCTGAACAAGAAAACGGAAGTCCCTGCCTGTATGGCAGGGATTTCCGTTTGTATGTAGTATCTATAAAGACAGAAGTTTTATTTTTGTAATTGATTATTAGTGGCTATATCTGCAATATATATATATTGTTGCATGAAATGTTTAAATCTCACAGAATCAATTGCTAATACACTCGATGCTTTGCCGTTTAATACAGAAACCTGGCTATATGGCAGCGAGGCGCGTGGCAATGCCCATGCCGATTCGGATATTGACCTGTTGATATTGGTGGATTCTGTAAACGCTGAAACGGAAGACGATATTTTCAAGGCTCTCTATCCCATTGAGCTTTCCACAGGTATACTTATTATTCCTCTTGTGGTTGCAAAGTCACAGTGGGGTTCAACTATATCCCTGTTTTATTTGAACGTAACAGATGAAAGGGTAGGGCTGTGATAACACTGACTAAAGAGTAACGTATCGCGTTGTCCAATTGCAGCCAATTATTCGCTAAACGCGAGACAGGAGACCATAATGATTTGTGAACGGATATGTGTGGGGGAGTAAGCCTTTGTGAGGCATCGGGTCAGGCTTGGTCGGTGTGGGGCGGGATGATGCCTTGCTCTTGGTATTTCTTGTAGGTCTTCTCGGCGGCCAGTTGTTCGGCGGCTTTTATGGAGTATTCGATGGCGTGTTCGGCTGCGGTGTCGTCAACTTTTACGCGTACATCGTACTGGCGGCGGCCTTCTTTGCCTTGGTAGAAGACTCGCTCTACTTCGAAACTGATTTTCTTGTGGTTCTTTTGCCCCCAGTCGATGAGTTTGCTCTTGTAGTTCCACTCGGTGTGGGCCATGGTATCGACGTCGAGGTGGAGGTTGATAATTTTGTCGACGACCACGTGTCGGGTAAAGTTGTATCCTTTTTCGAGATAGATGGCACCCACGAGGGCTTCGAAAGTGTCGCCGTCGATGGATTTGAAGATGCCTTGCGACTCGCGGTTGTATTGTATCAGCTGTGAGAGGCCTATCTTTTGGGCCAGTCGGTTGAGGTTGGCGCGGCTGACGAGTTTGGAGCGCATTTCGGTCAGGTAGCCTTCGCCTTGGGAGGGGTATTTCTTGTAGAGGAATTCGGCCACGATGGCGCTGAGTACGGCGTCGCCAAGGTATTCGAGCCGCTCGTTGTTGACGCGACGGCCTCGGCCCATGTCCAGCGATTTGGACTTGTGGATGAAGGCAATTTGGTACAACTGAGTGTTGCGGGGGGTGAACCCCAGCATGTTCTTAAAGAAAAGGTAGAATTCTTTATGTTCCCCTCGGTAACGGAAAAAGTTCAGCATGTTCAGTATTTGCGGAATGCCAGACAGGCGTTGTGGCCGCCGAAACCAAAGGCGTTGCTGAGGGCGAAATCCACACGACGAGGAGTGGGTTTGTTGAATGAAAAGTCGAGAGCCGGAATGTCGGGGTCGTCGGTGAAGTGATTGATGGTGGGAGGCACGATGTCGTTTTTCACGGACAGGACGGTGGCGATGGCCTCGACGGCACCGGCAGCGCCCATCAGATGGCCTGTCATGGACTTGGTGGAGTTGAGGGTGATCTTGTCGGCGTGGTCGCCAAAAAGACGCACTACTGCCCGAGGTTCGGAGACATCGCCGATGGGCGTGGATGTTCCGTGGGTGTTGATGTGGTCCACGTCGGTGAGCTGCATCCCGGAGTCGACAATGGCTTGGCGCATGGCTTTCATGGCTCCTTCGCCTTCGGGGTGCGATGCCGCAATGTGGTAGGCGTCGGCGGTGAGGCCGCAGCCAGTTATTTCGGCATAGATTTTGGCTCCGCGAGCTTTGGCATGCTCTAATTCTTCGAGGACCAGGGCTCCGGCTCCTTCGCCCAATACAAAGCCGTCGCGGTCCTTGTCGAAGGGCCGTGAGGCGGTGGAGGGGTCGTCGTTGCGGAGGGAGAGGGCTTTCATGGATGCAAAGCCTCCGATGCCGATGGGGATGATGGCTGCTTCGCTGCCACCGGTCACCATGATGTCGGCCTTGCCCAGTTGCAGCATCATCAGAGAGTCGGCTATAGCCATGGCCGATGAGGCACAGGCGGCTGTGGTGCAGTAATTGGGGCCGCGAAAGCCGTATTTTATAGATATCTGTCCGGCACAGATATCACCAATAGTCTTGGTAACAAAAAATGGACTGAAACGGGGTACATAATGACCTTCGCAATAGGAGAGGAGTTCGTTCTGGAACGTCTCGCATCCGCCCATGCCTGAACCGAAGACCACTCCTACACGGTCGAGGTTCACCTTCTCGCAGTCGAGCCCTGCATCGCGCAAGGCTTCGTCCACGGCCACAAGGCCGTATTGGGAAAAGGTGTCGAGAGTGCGGAGTTCCTTCCGGTCAAAATGCTGAGTACCGTCATACCCCTTCACCTCCGCCGCTATGTGGCAGCGAAGATTAGAGGAATCAAAATGTGTAATCAGGCCGGCGCCACTTACCCCCTGTAATAAGGAATCCCAAAACTGCGATACGCTATTGCCAATAGGAGTAAGTGTGCCGAGACCAGTGACTACAACACGTTTCAGATGCATTGTACTGAAGCGGGAGAATTTAATTATTTCTGAGCGTTTTCAATGAAAGAGACGGCATCACCCACGGTGACGATTTTCTCAGCCTCTTCATCGGGAATCTGGATGTCAAATTCCTTCTCAAGTTCCATAATCAATTCAACAGTGTCCAAAGAGTCAGCGCCGAGATCATTTGTGAAGCTGGCTTCCAGCGTAACATCTTTTTCATCAACACCGAGCTTATCAACAATGATAGCTTTTACTTTCGTTGCAATTTCAGACATTTTATTTAATTTTTTGAGTTTAACAGGGTGCAAAGAAACGAAAAAAAATCCATATAACCATACTTTTTAACTATTTTTCTTTCCATCCAATATATCAACCCAATGACTAATAGTGTTTTATATTTTAATCTCGTTGGCTGTCAAAGACCGAAATAATGCTGCAAAATGCCCTTTTTGGCCCGCTGTTCAAGCCGAAATTTGTTAAACTGCCTCCCCGGTCAAAAAATATGTATGTTAATTCTCATGGAAAGACAACAAATAGAGACTTTTAGCGTTATAGCAAAAACTTTAATATTATGATACGATTAGCGATTTTAGCCTCTGGCAACGGTACTAATGCTCAGCGCATTAGCGAGTACTTCTCCGGGAACGCCCATATTTCCGTGGACTGCATTATCTACAACAAGCGCAATGCTTTTGTGGCCGAACGGGCGCGACAACTGGGTGTCCCCGCCCATTATTTCAGCAAAGCCGACTTCTACGACAATGGTTCAGTGCTCCATTTCCTGCAGCAGAGGGAAATAGACTGGGTGATTCTTGCCGGGTTCCTCTGGCTTGTGCCTCAGGACATTCTGGCCGCGTTCCCCAACAGGGTGATCAACATCCACCCTGCTCTCCTGCCCAATTATGGCGGCAAAGGCATGTATGGCCATCATGTGCATGAGGCCGTCATTGCCAACAAAGAAAAAGAGAGCGGCATCACCATCCATATTGTCGACAGCCACTACGACAAAGGCACCACCCTCTTCCAGGCCAAATGCCCCGTCACCCCAGACGACACCCCTGACACCCTGGCCGACAAAATCCACCAGCTGGAACAGAGGTATTTCCCCGAAGTGATTGAAAAAACTGTCCTCCAATGATTATCGGCGTGAATACCCGGCTCATGCTGGCCGGAAAAATGGACGGAATAGGCTGGTTTGCCACCGAGACCCTCCAGCGGATAGTCCGTTCCCATCCGGAGCATACCTTCGTTTTCTTCTTCGACAGGCCGTTCGACCCCTCCTTCCTCTTCGGCCCCAACGTGCGTCCTGTGGTGCTCTGTCCCCAAGCCAGGCACCCGGTATTGTGGTATCTCTTCTTCCAGATAAGCATGAAACGAGCCATCAAACGCCATCACATCGACCTCTTCTTGTCGCCCGATGGCTATCTGCCCCTTGGAGTCAAGGTGCCCACCCTCGACGTAATCCACGACCTCAATTTCGAGCACAGCCACGACTTCCTCAAGCCCTCGCACCAGCGATACATGACCTACTTTTTCCCCCAGTTTGCCCGCTACAGCACGCGCATAGCCACCGTCTCCGAATACTCACGGAACGACATAGCAGCCGTTTACCACATCGACCCCGACAAAATCGACGTTGTGTACGATGGCGCCCACGAAGGCTACAAACCCGTGGCGCAACCCGTGCGCCAAGCCACCCGGAACCGTTACACCGCGGGCAGCCCCTACTTTATATTCATAAGCACCATCCTCAAGAGAAAAAACCTGGCCACCCTCCTCACCGCCTTCGACCGCTTCAAGCAGCACGACCACCAAAACACAAAACTCGTAGTCGTAGGCCAGAAAGTCTGGTGGCAAGACGAACTGAAACAGGCCTATAATGCCATGTCTCACAAATCCGACGTCATCTTCATCGGCCGAGCCGAGCCAGCCGAGCTGGCCCTCCTGCTGGGCTCGGCCACAGCCCTGGCCTACCCGTCCCTATTCGAGGGATTTGGAATACCCATCATCGAAGCCTTCCAGGCCGAAGTCCCGGTCATAACATCCAACACTACCTCCATGCCCGAGGTGGCCGGCGACGCCGCTTTGTTGGTCGACCCCACCAGCGCCGACCAATTGGCGCAAGCCTTGGAAACCCTCGCCACCGATGCCGACCTCCGTGCCAGCTTGGTGGAACGAGGCCGGACGCGCCGAGCCCTCTTCAGCTGGGACATAACTGCCGAAAGACTATGGCAGAGCCTCATGCGCGCCTATGCCGACAACGCCAACCCCCTCGCCAAATGAAACGCATCGGATTATTGTTCAGTCTACTGTTGACGATAGCCGCCGCCCATGCCCAGCAGCCCTCGCAGCCCGACACCGCTCAGCACACAAACCTGGTCTACAACGGGTCGTTCGAGGAATACCGCTCCTGTCCCAAACGCATCGATGCCGTTGGCGTACTGTCCATAGTCGACTGCTGGTACCAGCCCACGCGCGGCAGCGCCGACTACTATAACGTCTGCGGAAGCAAAGAGTGTGGCGTGCCGGTCAACAAGCTCGGCAAACAAGAACCCCACGACGGCGAAGCCTATTGCGGCATCTATTGCAGCCGGAACGACTACCGCGAATACCTCCAAACCCGCTTGCGGCGCAAGCTCCGCAAAGGCGACAGCATCCGCCTCACCTTCTACACCAGCCTCTCCGAAGAGTCCACCGGCGCCGTTGCCACCCTCGGCGCCCTCTTCACCCCCGACCGCATAAGCGACACCGTCCGCACCCTTTTCCTTTACAAAGAACATCAACAACTGGCCGAAGGCGTCTACCAAACCGTAGCGCGCCCCTATGAGCCGCAGATTGTCAACCCCGTAGACCGTCACCTTGTCGACACCCGGGGCTGGGAACTCGTCTCCGGCACCTTTGTGGCTAACGGCGGTGAGCAGTACATCACCATCGGCAACTTCAACACAGCCGAACGCTCCGGCTACACCGACCCCGACTCGCTCACCCAATTGCTGCCAGGGGCATACTACTATATAGATGATGTGCGCGTAGAATGTCTCAACTGCCCTCCACCCGAGGCCGACGACCTGAACGTGGACTCCACCTATCTCTCCGAAAGCCAGCCCTCATTCAGCGTGGGAGGCACCTTTGTGCTGAAGGAAATCTTCTTCGAGTTCGACAAAAGCACTTTATTGCAGCAGTCTTTTTTCGAACTGATGCGCCTTCTGGCCCTGCTCGACATGTACCCCCAGATGACCATCGAAATCGGTGGACACACCGATGGCAAGGGGTCGGACAATTATAACAAACGCCTTTCGGAGAGCCGCGCGCGGGCCGTGGTCGACTATCTGGTGTCGAAAGGTGTCGCTCCAGACCGCCTTCAATACAAAGGGTATGGGAAAAGTATGCCCGTGGCCCCGAACGACACTGAAGAAGGCCGCGCCCTGAACCGCAGGGTGGAATTCAAGATTCTCTCCATGTAGCCCCTGCGCGGGCGTTGGCGGCTGTATTCCGGTTGTGACCAACCGTCTTTCCCCCTCACCATTTGGCTGCCAGATGAAGGTAGAAGGCAGGGCGCAGCGCGACGTCTACTCGCTGGCCGGTGCCCTGCTGGTCGGACGGTGGTGCACCGTGCTGGGTACGTGGCCTCGCTGAACAAAGCCAGTGCTTCTGATTCCCATTCGTGCAGTGATGTGTGTGCAGCTCAGGCTGGCAGACCCCAAAGACTTAGTTTCCCCTTCGGCACTGGGCTTTAGCCCCCCTTGGTGCAGGCTGTGGCTTCGCTCCTTGGACATGACATAAACAGCGCTTAGCCCTTTTTTTCTCACTTGTATATAGTATAAATAGAAAAGAAGTAGTGTAGAAATAGTGGATATATAAACAACCAGCAGCGGTGCCAGTAGGGAGTTGCCCAGAATAGGCTTGGGGGCGACAGGCATCTGGAAGGCACAAATAAAAGAGGTTGCCCATGTTGAGCAACCTCTTTTGTTATTGTTAAGTAGAACTAAACTATTCGATGGCGCGGTAGAAGGAGACACGACGGTTGAGGGAGTAGTTGATGTCGCCGAAAGCAACGGTCTTACCCTTATAGTCGACGGTCAGACGGTTCTCATCGATACCATATTTCTTAACCATGAGGCGTTTAACCTCTTCGGCGCGTTTCTGGGAAAGTTTCCAGTTGTAAGCGTCGGAGCCAGTGTAGTCGCAGAAACCAACGATGGTGAGTTTGAGGTCAGGGTTGTCTTTCATGACGCGGGAGATGGCTTTCACTTTGATCATCTCGGCGGAGGAGACGTGCCAATCATCGTTAGCATAGAGGACGGAGAAGGGGATGGCGTAGTAGTTGAGCTGATCGGCCTTGAGGCGGTCGATGATGTTGCTCAAGCTGTCGGAAACACGCTGTGCGCGGGTCAGTTCTTCTTTGTTGACGTTGTTGATCTGGGCATTGAGTTTCTCAATCTGGCCTTTCAGTTTCTTCTCGTTGTCTTGGCTCTTGGCCAGTTCGTCTTTCACAGCTTCGTTCTCGGCGGTAAGGGCATCAAAATTCTCTTTGGTGAGGAGGGCGCGCTGGGCTATGAGTTCGCGGTCGGCGGGGGTTACACCAAGGTGGAACAGGTAGCCGACGGTGGCCAGAAAGTCGGTGTGGTGGATGGTCTGCCAGAAAGCGGGTGCATCGCCGATGGCGTCGCCTTCAAGTTCGAAGTACAACTTGTCGTTTTCGCAGATGCGATAGCTGATACCGAGACCGGCGTCGAACTGGATACCCACATTATAGAAAGCGCGGGCGTGGTTCATGCTCCAGGTGGGACCACCACCGGCAAACAGGTAGAAGTCGAAGCGGCGCTCGGGGTTCCAGTTGTGGAACGAGTTGAGCATCGACAGGACAAAGTCTGCCGTGAAGGCCATTCTGCGGTCCATGGTGAGGGTGCTGTCAGTCACACCCCATCCGCCAACCCAAGGGTTGTTTTGTCTCTCGGGGTCGTAGCCTTTGGAGCTGTTGAGAACGCTGGGCCAGTTGACACGGAAACGGAGATAGGCACCGCGGTCAACCTCTTTCTGGATGGTGAGGCCGGGACCGAAGTTGAGACCGCCACCCCACCAGAAGGGATCAGTGACACTGTAGAATTCTTTTACATCGGGTTGGAAGTTGAGCGAGATGCTCGGGCCGATGCTCCAGTTGCTCCAGAATCCGTACTGAGGATACTCGGGAACCTCTTTCTGAGCAAATGTGCTACCTGCAAAAGCAATCATGCAGAATAGTACGGCGAGTTTTGATACTTTTTTCAACATAATGATATACTTTGTGTTACTATTGTTTTTTGCCTATTTTTCAATTTGCAAAGATACACATTTTTTTTTACACATCATTTTTTTTTATTTCTGGGCTTGTTTTTTGTTGGTGAAAGGGCGTTTTGAAACTTAAAAATGGAGTAGTTATGGCCTGTTCGATTTACTAAATATTCTGTTAAACTTACGCTATGTCGTTTTTTTTGTGTATATTTGCAAATTATTTAAATAGCAGTTTATTATGAAGAACATTAGTTTGGATACGCAACATTTGTCCAGTTTTGTGGACAGAAGTGAGCTGAATTTGATTCAGCAAGAAGTGCTTGAGGCCAAGCGGACGCTGCTTGGTGGCACTGGCAAGGGGTCGGATTTTTTGGGTTGGGTACCTTTGCCCGAAGAGGTTTCGCCCAGTATGGTTGAGAACATCAAGGCCGATGTGGCTCGTTTGGCAGCCAAGTCAAGGGTGTTTGTGGTGATTGGCATCGGGGGCAGTTACCTTGGTGCACGGGCCGTGATAGAGGCTTTGCAGGGTGAGCTTGGTGGTTTGCATGCAGGAGGTGATTTTCCGAAGGTGGTTTATGCTGGGCATACACTGAGCGAGGATTATTATTATGAATTAATGAACCTTTTGGACAAGGAGGATTATGCCGTGGCCGTGATTTCTAAATCGGGCACCACGACTGAGCCGGCTGTGGCTTTCCGTATTGTAAAGGCTCATTTGGAGAAAAAGTATGGCCGTGCTGAAGCAGCGGAGAGGATTGTGGCCATTACTGACGAGCATCGTGGAGCCCTTCATGATATTGCCCAGGAGGAGGGCTACAGGATGTATGTGATTCCCGACAATGTGGGCGGTCGCTTCTCTGTGCTCACGCCGGTCGGATTGTTGCCTATTGCGATGGCTGGTTTCGACATTGATCGGCTTTTGAGCGGGGCGCGCGATATGCGTAAGCTTTGTGTGGAGAGCGATAGTTTGGAGGATAATCCTGCGTTGATGTATGCAGCTTTGCGTAATGTTCTTTACCGTAAGGGCAGGAAGGTGGAGATGCTGGTGAATTTTGAGCCTCGTTTGCGTTATTTCAGCGAGTGGTGGAAGCAGTTGTATGGTGAGAGTGAGGGTAAGGAGGGGAAAGGAATACTGCCACACAGCCTTTGTTTCACCACGGATTTACATTCGATGGGACAGTATGTGCAGGAGGGAGAGCGGCTGATGTTCGAAACGGTGATGAGTGTCAAGAGCCCTCAGTTCAGTGTGGCCATACCGTGGGATGAGCGCAACCTTGATGGAATCAATTATCTTCAGCAGAAATCGTTGACTGAGATTAACCATAATGCTGAGCTGGGGACTATCATGGCCCATTGTGATGGCGGAGTGCCGGTGGTGAGGATTGAGCTGCCGGGCATTGACGAGTATGTGCTGGGACAGTTGATTTATTTCTTCGAGTTTGCCTGCGGGGTGAGTGGGTATGTGTTGGGTGTTAATCCCTTTGATCAGCCAGGCGTGGAGGCATATAAGAAAAATATGTTTCGGCTGTTGGGCAAGCCGGGATATAATAAGTAGGATTGAAGATATAATGTTTATATTATGCCGGCATGAATATGCCGGCATTTTCTGTTTGGGTTGTGGTCAAACATCAGAAGGGGAGGTCGCCCAGAGGGGCTGTGTCGTTGTTGAGGATAGACGACAGCGGGTCAGGTTCATGGTTGGTGTTTTCGTCAGGGCGTAAGCGTCCGGAGAGGACAGTGAAATTGTCAGCCACCACTTCGGTGATGTAACGTTTGTTGCCGTCTTTGTCCAGCCATGAGCGGGTTTGCAGCTTGCCTTCGACATAGATTTGAGTCCCTTTGCGGAGGATTTTCTCGGCAATTTCGGCCAGTGTGCGCCAGCACACCACGTTGTGCCATTCGGTTTGTTCGATGCGTTCGCCGTCGCGGTTTCGGCGGTATTCGGTAGTGGCCAAGGGGAATGAAGCCTTTTTGACCATATTGGAGGTTTCGTCGTTTCGGTCTTGGGGGAGGGCAACGACATCGGGATTTTTCCCCAAATTGCCAATAAGTATAACTTTATTTACGCCAATCATGTCTTAAATAGTTTTATACCTTTGAGTTCTTTTGAGTCATTCGCCATGCGGTTTCCGTCGTATAACGATGTTGCAAAGATAACATTTTTTTAGTAAATAGCAACACTAAAGATATGCACACTTTGACAAGTATCTGTCAATCAAACGCGAAATGGGCAGAGTTTTTAATATTTTTGGGTCTGCGGTGATGATTGAAGTGGGAATTCTGTTGGGTTTTGAAGGATATTTTATTGTTAAAAATTGGGCTTTGATGGTGCGATGAGTGAGTTGATGGGTGAATGTCGGACCAATCTGGATGGACGAGGGCTCTGCGTCAAACCAGTCGATCATCGTTTGGTGGGCGGTGGGGATAATGCTGTGTTGGGGAATGGGTCGGTCGGTCTCTATGAGTGGCAGCTCGTACAGCCCTTGCCAGATGTCTTTGTTGGAGCGCCGTTGCACAAGGATGGCGGGGGCTGGGGTGTGCCACCGGATGTCGAAATAATAGAAATGGCGCTCTTTGATTTTAGGGGGAGTGGGTTTTATGGGCAGAATGGCTGTCTTCCCCTCTCGGTGGGCAACACATTCGGATGCAAAGATGCAGCGGAGGCAGTCGTGAGCGGCGGGCTTGCAAACGGTGGAGCCGAAATCCATAGTGGCTTGGTTGAAGAGGTCGGGACGTTCTCTGTCGATTAATTTGTTGAGGAGGTTCTCGAATTCATGTTGAGCGGCGGTGGTTCCGATAGGGGTGTGAATGCCGTAGAGGCGGGAGATGAAACGGTATACGTTGCCATCGATGACGGGGTATGGGAGGCGGAAGGCAAAGGAGGCGATGGCGGCAGCGGTGTATTTCCCTACCCCTTTCAAGGAAAGGATGTCTTTGTACGTGTCGGGGAACACTCCTCCCAGAGTGTAGGCAATGTGTTGTGCCGCGGTATGCAGGTTGCGCGCCCGTGAGTAGTAGCCAAGTCCTTGCCAGCTTTTCAGCACCTGCTCCTCTGAGGCGTCAGCAAGATCTTTGACGGTGGGGTATTGATTGATGAAATGTTCGTAATATGCCCTGCCTTGCTCTATCCGGGTTTGTTGTAGGATGATTTCGGAGAGCCAGATGAAGTAAGGGTTGTGGCATTGCCTCCAAGGCAGGTCCCGTCCATTTTCGTTATACCAAGCTATGATTTTTGCGGCAAACATGTGAGGTCGTTTTTTTCGATATTTAGGATTTCATTATGAGTTTTGAACAGGTTATTCCGTCATAAGTGATTGAAAAATATGTGTTAAACTTTTGGTTTGGAAATTATATAATAGTTTGTTTATAAGTAGTATATGTTTTGCGATATGTTAAATTCTTCTTTTTTGCACTTTTTGCAGAGGCAATAATTTTGCCAATTCAAAAAAAAGTCCGAATTTTGCACCCGTTTTTCGAAACAAATTCATACGAAAAATATAACGTAGACAAACAAAAAAAAGTATATTTATCATGTCGAAGATTTGTGAAATCACAGGAAAAAAAGTAGTCCGCGGAAACAATGTTTCCCATTCGCGCATCCATACCAAGCGCACATTCTCACCCAACCTGCAGACCAAGAAGTTCTACATTCCCGAAGAGGATATGTGGATTACCCTGAAAGTAAGTGCTAAAGGAATGCGCATCATCAACAAGAAAGGTATACTTGCCGCCCTTAACGATGCAGCCGCACAAGGTCACTTGCAGTTCTAAAACAAAGACATACGAGTCTAAATCAAATTTAATTATAAATCCCTAACAAGAAAGAGGTATCAACAATGATTGTAGTTCCTATCAAAGAAGGTGAAAACATCGAAAAAGCCCTGAAAAAACTTAAAAGAAAATTCGAAAAGACTGGTGTCGTGAAAGAACTCCGCGAACGTCAGAAATTTACGAAACCTTCAGTCATCAATCGGGAACGCAGACAGAAAGCCATCTATGTCCAGCATTTGCGTCAGCAGGAGCTCGATAAATAATTGTTGTCTGCATGAATCAATCTAAGGGCGAGTTTTGAGAACTTGCCCTTTTTCAATTTTAGGTATCACCGAAAAAGTTGTGCCGATTCAATTTATTGGCCAATGATAGCTTTTTTTGATTATGATAAAGAATAAAATAAAGGATGTTCCGGGGTTGCTATTTGTTACAGATAGTTTGGAGTTCATGTCGACGGCCGGCCGCCGGCGCATGCTTGACCAGCCGTGGCTGACTGCCCTTCCCGACCTTGATAAAGAGCAGGAGAATGTGCAAGTCATGAAAGACGCTATGGGCGACCAGGAAAACAACAAACCAGTCAATGTGTTGCGGCACCAGCTCATGCAGCTCCATGATATAAAGGGAACGCTTCAGAGCCTCTCCACCCATGTGGTGCTGGACGAGGTCGAATTGTTTGAAATAAAGAATCTCGCTTATCTTTGCAACATCAGTCGGCAGTCGCTTGCCGATATGCAGTTGACAGATCACTTCCCACTGCCCGACATCCAAGAGGTTTTCCACCTGCTGGACCCTGACGGGACGGGAGTACCAAACTTCTACATCTATGACAGCTACGACGAGCGGCTGGCCCCGGTGCGCCGAAAGATGAAGTCCGCCAACGAGGAAGAAATGAGCTCTTTGCTGGCTCAGCAAAACGAGATTCAGCAACAGGTAATCGTCCGTCTGTGCAACTGCCTCCATCCCTATTGCGATGCGCTGATGGATGCTCTTGAGGGCATGGCATACATCGATTTTACCATGGCTCGGGCCGTGTTGGCGCAGTCGTGGGGACTTGTGGTGCCCAGTCGGGATGGCGCCACGCACGACTTCCAAGGCCTCTTCAACCCCCGTCTCAAACAGCATAACGAGTCGGTGGGCCTGCGCTATCAGCCGGTGGACATCACGCTCACCCCAGGTGTGACCTTCATCACCGGCGCCAACATGGCCGGGAAAACCGTTCTCCTGAAAAGTGTGGGCCTGGCTCAGCTCATGTATCAATTCGGTTTCCCCATCCCGGCCACCAGCTGCTGTGTCGCTCCCGTCGACGATGTCGTTTTCTGTATCGGTGACGACCAGAATGAGATGAATGGACTGAGCAGTTTCGCGTCCGAAATCACGCGGATCAGCGATGTGGTCTACCGTTCGCAGAAAGAGCGGCTCCTCATACTCATCGACGAGCCTGCCCGCACCACAAACCCCGTCGAAGGGAAAGCCTTGGTGCAGGCCCTTGCCTCCATCATGCAGACACGTGACAGCATAACCTTCATCACCACACACTATAGTCAGTTGGGACTGCAGTGCAGGCGGCTACGGGTGAAGGGATTTGTCGAAGACCTTGTCGACATCCCCCTCACGGCACAAAATATAAACCGTTTTATCGACTACTCACTTGTGCCCGACAACAGCGACGAAGTGCCCCAAGAGGCACTGCGCATAGCCGAAATGCTCTCCTGCAATGCCGAACTGATAGCCTCCGCACGGCGTTTCATGGTTCGGTAGGCATGGTCAGGCCCCAACTGGCTGACGGCATCAAGCCCTAATGTGGCCGACGCAGCCGCACACATTCCAACCCAAGGCCTTGGCGCGTCCCAGAGCCAAGGCCTTTTCTTTTGCTGTTAGATTGTATATTTTTTCGGGCTTAGAAGTACTATAGAACTAACACGTTTAGGAAGCAGAGCGGTAGTAATGGCTGAGTGCATTGGTACGGCGGGTGAGGGGAGGACAGAATAAAGAAGCGGTGCCAATTCATTCGGCGCCGCTTCTTTTTATGGATAGTCAGTAGGGTAAATAATCAATAGTCTCTGACCAGACGCACCGAGCAACCTGTCGAATAGGTGACAATGTTCTGCATGACATTGGAGTTGGGAGCGATGTGGAACGAATAGCCGGTGGTTCCGTTCACGTGGCTGGCCGACCAGTAGTTGCCGATTATGCCGATGTTGGAGGTGGCGCTTCCCACGCGCTCGCCGGCGGCGGGCAGGAAGACCGCGCCGGCAGCCTCCATAGTAGCCCATGAAGAGGCGTTGTAGACATTGGTGGTGTAGTCAGCGTTAGTGTTGACGAATGTGATGCCGGCAGGGCAGTGCCAGTCGTCGGGCAGCAGGATAAAGCCGGGAGTACTCTCGACAGTGGCCATGCCTTTCAGCGCACTGGCGTTGGGACGCTGAGTCAACAGATAGGTCCATTCGCTGTAGGTGAGGGTGCGCCACATCGCCATCTGGTTGCCACCATTGATGATGGGGTTGTAGTAGCCCCAGTCGGCGTTGGCGTAGAAGTCCACAAGGTCGTTGCCGTCGGCACCTTCGGTGTACTCGGTGTTGTTTGTGGTGGTCTCGTAGGGCATGTAACGGCCTGCGCCGCCGTCCCAGCCGCTTGTGCCGTAGCCGAAGAGGTCAACCCACGAGGAGCAGTAGGCCTGCATGTAGACATTGTTGTTGTCGCTGCCTGCTATGTCGTACTGGTGTACAGCGAAACGCCAGGTCTTGATGCGGGGTCTGTATTGCAGGTTGCCTTGCGAGAAGTTGATTTTCTTGGTTGCGCTGACGCTGAAGATTCCGGGCAGGGCACCTTTCACTCTGGGGTGTTCGAGTTGGAATACCCGTTCGCTGATGCTGTCGATGCGCTGTTCGTACACATTGGTGATGCTGTCGATGCGCTGGTTGAGGGCTGCCACTTGGGCGGCCAGGATTGAGTCGGCATAGGCTTTGTTCACGGCATCCAGCGGATCGGTGGGATAGCTGAGGTTCTTTATCTGGCCGTAGGCATTGTTGTTGATGGCTATGACGTCGTTCAGACCTTGGGTCTCAGTGGTGATGAATCCCAGGTCGTTGGTGAACTGGCTGAGGGCCGTGGGGTGGTGCAGCACGCTGTCCCATTCGATGGTGGTGGGGCAGTTGTTGGGCAGGACTACGTAGATGCTATCGTTCAGGAAGAGTGTGTCGCCGCTGACAGAAAGGTGCAGGTCGCCCGCAGTGAGGAAGTTGAGGTCGTTGATGAACTGGCTCAGGTAGGTGGGACGGTTCAGCACGCTGTCCCATTCGATGGTGGTGGGGCCGTTGGCGTTGATGATGACGTAGGTGCTGTCGTTGAAAAACAGGGTGTCGCCGCTCATGTATACATCGCCTGCCGTCACGAAGTTGAGGTCATTGATGAACTGGCTCAGGTGGGTGGGGCGGTTCAGCACGCTATCCCATTCGATGGTGGTGGGGCCGTTAGCGTTGATGATGACATAGGTGCTGTCGTTGAAGAACAGGGTGTCGCCGCTCGTGTACACATCTCCGTAGATGTCCAGGTCGTTGATAAACTGGCTCAGACGGGTGGGGTGATGGAGCACGCTGTCCCATTCGATGGAGGTGATGGAGCCACTGCCGTGGTTGGGCAGGATTACGTAGCTGTTGTTGTTGATGAACAGGGTGTCACCATGGAGGGTCAGGAAGAGGTCGCCGGAGGTGAGGAAGTCCAAGTCGTTGATAAACTGGCTCAGGCGGGTGGGTGCGTTGCGCAGGCTGTCGTACTCATAGCCCCATTCCCTGAAGAGAGGGTCGTGCTCATCATAGGTGAAATTCTCGCTGATGCGATCGGCCACGGTGGCGTAGTGTGCGTAAGGCACGGCCAAGATTTTCTGAGAGGTGGAGAGGGTGAAATTGTTACCACCGTTGGGGTCGATTTCGCTGACGATATAATAGGGTCCCTGGGCCCAGTTGATGTTCGCAAAGTCAGCCGAGTTTTCGCCCACAACCAGAGTGAACAGGCCGTTGCCGTTGGTGCTGAGGTTCTCAGTCTGTTGGTACACATTGGTGCCGTTGGCCGAGCCTTGCATAATGCTGATGCGCACAGTAACCATCCGGTTAGCCATCAGTTGTCCTGCAGAGTTTCTCACCACTGCTTGATAGTTGAATCCTTTGGGCGTCTGTGCCAGAACGGCACCGGCAAAGAGGATAAGGGTTAAAAGGGAGAGGATAACTTTTTTCATGATTATTTAGCCTTTATAATTTTATATACATTCATTTTAGTTCTGTCTGTTGTTGCGACCTGCAACATATAGTTGCCGGCGCCATATTGCTCCATGTCAATCTGGTGTTGGCCGCCTTGGTAGATGCCCGTTTGCAGTATCTGCCCATTGGCGCCGTAGAGCGTATATGATAGCTGCCCTGCCGCTTTGTCGCACTCCATCACAACGTTGTCGGCTGTGGGGTTGGGGTAGATGGACATGTTGACGGCGAGTTGCTCAATGCCTTGGTTCGCACGGTCCCTCTCGGTGTAGGGTTGCTGGACCCCTTCGGAAAAGGATTCGGTGACATTGACCACCGTGATAGCCCGTGCGGTGGCTGTTTTCACGGCCACTTCGCCTCCGCTGAAGCTCACGCTCCCGGTACTCCCCGTCACATCGCCACCAAAGCAGGTGATGGCTTGCTGGGCCTGTAGGCTTCCCGCACATCCCAGGGCTATGGCCATCACCACTATGCTTGCTGTTGTCTTGATGGTTTTGAACATATTGATAGTGATTTTAATTGTTTACTTTTCTGTTTCCTTGGTTTCACCATAGTCCGTAATGCGCATGCCCACATTCATCACCTCAATCTCCACACGGCGGTTTCTGAAGCGTCCTTGGTCGGTCTTGTTGGTGTCGATGGGATATTTCTTGCCGAAACCTTCGGGCATCATGCGGCTCCCGTCAATGCCCTGCGAACGCAGGAACTTAATGACGGCGTTGGCTCGTTGCAGCGACAGCACATTATTGTAGTTCTCTGTGCCGAGGCTGTCGGTATGGCCATACACCTTAATCCGCATCTCGGGATAGGCCTTCATCATCATGGCCACATCAAGCAGCGGCTGTTTCGACTCGGGACGCAGACGGTAAGAGTCAAAGTCGAAGTTGATGTTGAACAGGCATATACGCTTGTCGCTGATGTCTATGCCCAGCGTGATGAAAGCGTACATCTCAGCAAACGAATAGCAGTCTTTCTTGACATAGCTGGGTCCCACCGAATCCACAGCCGGTGCTGGCTGCCCAACAAACACCGTGTCGGGCTCTCTGGGCGTGGTGTCCACCACCACCACATACACCGTGTCGGGAATCTTGGGCGTGGTGTCGATCACCTGTTCGATGGGTTCAGCCTTCTTCTTCCAGCTGCCGTCGAGGGGTATGGCGAGGCGCAGAGCCACCTCGATGCCCCTGTTTTTGCGCTCGTTCTGCCACAGCTCGGCTCCGAAGAAACGGTTGGCAATCACCGAGCGGTCGGCATCGGCTATGTCGGGATTGTCCCTGATTTCGCGCTGTGCAAACGTATTCAGAAGCCCGATGTTATATCCGCCTTCCACCGACATGAGCAACGGCATGCCGCCTGTCTCGACGAGAAAGTCGACGCCGGCTCCGAACATCACCCCGGCGTCATAGCCGTTGATGTCGGCCTTGGTCACCTTGGCCGTAACCCCTCTGGGGGAATCGTCGGCATGATAGCCAATCCGGCCGCCATAGGCCAAGCCAAACTCCGGCGCCACCATCAGATAGGGCGACACTCGGCTCCCTTCAAAGCGGAAATTGTAAGTAATCGGCAGGCGGAAGTCGAGATAATGTGCCTTCATGCGATATTGCACATCCTTCCACTCAAGAGAGTCGGCACGGCCCACCAGCGACACCTCCGGGCGCAGGGCAAAGTTGCTCTCGCCAAGGTTGAAGTGGCCAAACAGGCCCACCATGCCTTGCGGCTGCCAATAGTGGGTATAACGGTCGACAAGTTTTTGCGAGTACCGCATGTCGGACAGATTCAGACCGCCGCGGACGCCGAGCCAGCTTTTGGGGAACACAACAGCCGTTTTGCTCTCTTGGGCTGCGGGGGCCTGGGCCGTGGTATCCTGCGGCGTGGCCGCAACCGTGTCCTGCGAGGGCTGCTGTGCCAGTGCGGCTCCGGTGGCAAGCAGTACGGTCAGCGTAAAAGATAATATCTGTTTCATGTACATCAGCCTTTCAATTTAGTTAATCGGTTAATCGTTGCGCCAGACTGTCGCCGTCAAACCAAATGCGGTAAGTGCCCGGTTTGGAAAGGGGCGAGGCGTGGTAGTCGTCGGCAGCCCACGTGTCCAGCACAATGTGTGCATACTGGCAGTTCTTGATGCCCTCCTCGCACACCGTGCCCGAAACCACGGTGGCCGTCCGGCTTCTCCACAAAGTGTCGCCGTGGCTGTTGCACTCGGCCACATTCTGATAGCAGTACATCGTTACGTCCTTGCCCTCGCCAATCACGTTGGCCATGATTGAGCGGCCGTCGATATCCTCCCGTTTCTGGGTTTCGTTGTACTTGATCAAACCCCGGCGAGTCTGGCCGGAGAACGACATGTAGAGGTCATAGAATAGCTCTTGGTAATTATCCGAGGCGTAGTGCAGCACCATCGGGGCCGACACAAAGTGCCCGTTGATGGTGTCGGGGTTCACGCCCTCGTGGATAACCAGTCCCCCCGAACGCAGCGAGTCCTGCATCTCTTCGGGAATTACCGAATAGGGTATTTTCCCGTCGGGGAGGGGCAGCACGATGGTGTCATTACCCTCCTTCAGACATCCCGAAAACATAAATATCGGGAGGGTTACCATCCCTGCAATAATTAATAATTGTTTGGCATACTTTAACATAGCTTATACTTTTTATGAAAGTCATTTTTCCAAAGATACATTTTTTTTCTTAAATAGTGACTGTTTCCTTATTTTTTTCTTCATTTTTAAGGGTAAAACCGCTATTGTTAATTTCTCACTTTGGCATAGGCCGTCCTCTGCCGCACCGGTCGGCGGAACGGCATTCTTGCCATCATGCTGCTTGATGCCGTGCGGCATGTGCCGGCCGCCGCTTTAGCGGCGGTTGAAGCTTGTCGGTCGCTCCTCCCTGCCATCCGGCGAGCCCCCGCCTGACGGGGACCATGCCCAATACATAGACAGTATTTATTCGCTATTTAGTTTCTTCTTTGTTTCTTTTTTGTTTCTGGTAGAGAAACAAAATAGAGTGTAAATGGCAGTCAAGTGGTGGAGATGGAGGGGTTGGAGAGTCTTGCCCCGGGGAGAGGAGCGGGGAGAGCGGGGCGCTAAAAAGCCCGGAGGCAACGGGTGTTTGCCCCGGACGAAGAGCCTGGCCGGACGGTGTGGATTGTTTTTTTAGGGACGGACGATTTGATGATGCTCGTGTAAAGTGCTGTAAAATAGAGGTGTTTCGGTGGAGTGGCTTTTTTTGTGGGAAAAATAGGTGGCGGGAGAGGATTTTTCCTGAAAAAATGGTTGTATTTTTGCAGCGTGAAAAAGGGCAGGTCCCTCTCCTGTACTGGGACTGCACCTCTTCTGAACATCGAAAACAATAACAGTAATATAAACAAACAGAAAGGAGCATCAATATGAAAATGTCTCGTTTAGTAAGCATAGCATTTTTGGGCATCGCCCTGGCGTTGACCCCTGTTTATGCCCAGCGCGGCGGCGGTGGCGGCCGCAGCGGTGGTGGCAGCAGCCACAGCAGCAGCTCGAGTGTGAGCCGTGGCGGTGGCGGTTTTTCAAGCAGCCGTGGCAGCTCAAGTTCGTCGTTTAGCCGCAGCAGCTCCAGCTCGTCGTCGGGCCGCAGCAGTTTCTCCAGCAGTTCGCGCAGCAGCTATTCTGGCAGCAGCTCGCGCAGCAGTGTGTCGAGAGGTTTTTCCGGCAGCAGCTCGCGCAGCAGCATGTCGAGCGGTTTTTCGGGTTCACGCAGCAGCGAGTCGTCGCGCAGCAGTTTCTCCGGCAGCCGTTCGGGCAGTTATGACTCACCTTCGAGAGGTTCGGAAGGCAGTGCCGTCCGTTCGGGCAGCACCATGCGCAGTCGTTCGGGCAGTGTGCCCGCTCAGGTGCGCAGCCGTGCTGCGGCCTCAAGCCGAGGCCCCGTAATGGAAGGCCGTGGCTCAGGCGAGGGCAGCCGTGTGACTGGCACCCATGGGCGTCCAAGCGGTATAGCCCCTGCTCCGGCTGGCGGATATGCCCGTCCCGGCCATCCCGGCCCCATGCCTCCTTCGCACCGTCCCATCCATCCGGCCCCCTATTTCTGGCATCCGCATCATCACTGCATGGTGCACTGCCACAGGCTCTACTGGGATCCGTTTATCCCTCGTCACTACTGCTGGCCTGGTTTCTGGGTGTATTGCGACAGCTATTGGTATGACTACCATGTGACCGATGTCACGGTTGTTCGGGAGTATGTCCGCGAAACCTATAAGCTGGATCTTATCACTTTCGCTTTCAGTGGCAACTATATGTATGCGCTGGTCAACGATCCTGACGGCCACACCTATCTGCAGATTTACGACCGCGAGGACAAGCTTCTGGCCGAACAGCGCGTCAGTCGCAAGTACTGCAAGATCGAGGTCGACCCCGAGAACGGCGGCTGCTGGATTATGAAGAAACGCGACAAGGATCCGCTCCTCTTCTTCTACACCGAGGATGGGCAACTCCTGATCTACGAGGCCGATTGAGGCGGAAGTCGTCTTCCATCAGAAATATAAAGTTATCTTAGCTTAGCGAGGGGTTCGGATTTGTTCCCCTCGCTTCTTTTTGCACGCAGAATCATATTTTTTTCTTAATAAATTCAAACGAGTGCTGTCCAATTGAAAAAAAATGTGTATTTTTGCAACTCCAAAATGAATAATGCTGATATACATATAAATGTCCGTAACTCTTTCTTGAACATAAAGAAAAGAGACGTTTATGCGTGTGAGTGCCATAGGTAGAGCCTGCTCCCTATGGCAATAATCCGCCTGAGTCTAAGGCGGAATGGCATTTTGGAAATCTTTTTTATCTAATAATCTTAAATTCGTAATAGTATGGAATTACCATTTGCCGAAGCGTGGAAAATCAAGATGGTAGAACCCATTAAGAAATCCACCCGCGAACAACGCGAAAAATGGCTCGAAGAAGCCCACCAGAACATCTTCATGTTGAAGAGTGATTACGTCTACATCGACCTCCTGACCGACTCCGGTACCGGCGCCATGAGCGACCGCCAGTGGAGCGCCATGATGATGGGTGACGAAAGCTACGGCGGTGCCCGTAGTTTCTACCACATGAAAGACACTATCACCGAGATTACTGGCTTCGATTATGTCATCCCCACTCACCAAGGCCGCGCTGCCGAGAATGTGCTGTTCAGCTATCTCGTCAAACCCGGCATGGTGGTGCCCGGCAACGCTCACTTCGACACTACCAAGGGCCACATTGAGAGCCGCAAGGCTTTTGCCATCGACGTGACCGTGCCCGAGGCTTACGACACTCAGCTTGAGGTCCCCTTCAAGGGCAATGTCAGCCTTGAGAAACTGGAGAAGGTGTTGCAGGAGAATAAGGGCAAGGTGCCTTTCATGGTGCTCACCGTCACCAACAACACTGTAGGCGGACAGCCCGTCAGCATGAAGAATATCCGCGAGACCTGCGAACTCTGCCACAAGTACGGTGTGCCCGTCAACATCGACAGTGCCCGCTTCATTGAGAACGCTTACTTCATCAAGACCCGCGAAGAAGGTTATGCCGACAAGACTCTGCGCGAGATCTGCCGCGAGATGTTCAGCTATGCCGACAGCATGACCATGAGCGCCAAGAAGGACGGTCTGGTGAACATGGGTGGTTTCATCGCCACCAACAAGAAGGATTGGTACGAAGGTGCCAAGCTGTTCTGCATCCCCTTCGAGGGCTTCCTGACATACGGCGGTATGAACGGCCGCGATATGGATGCCTTGGCCGTTGGTCTGAAAGAAAACATCGAGTTTGAGATGGTCGAGACCCGCATCAAACAGGTGCAGTATCTGGCCAACAAGCTGGACGAGTATGGCATTCCTTACCAGCGTCCCGCCGGTGGCCACGCCATCTTTGTCGATGCCGACAGGATCCTCACCCAGATTCCCAAAGAGGAGTTCCCCGCCCAGACACTGACCTGCGAGCTGTATCTTGAGGCCGGTATCCGTGCCTGCGAGATTGGCTATGTGTTGGCCGACCGCGACCCCGTGACTCGCGAAAACCGCTTCGGAGGCAACGACTTTGTGCGTCTCTGCATCCCCCGTCGCGTCTACACCAACAACCACATGGATGTCATCGCCGCAGCCCTGAAGAATGTCTACGACCGCCGCAACGAGATCAAGCGCGGTTTGGAAATCACCTGGGAGGCCGAACTGATGCGCCACTTCACTTGCCAATTCAAGCGTCTCAGCTAATAGCGCCACGCTCGACGGTATACAGAAAACAGGCTCTGGCAACTGCCATGGCCTGTTTTATTGTTTCTTGTGGAAGGAACCTCCGCCGCAGATGGGGATGGCGGTGGCTCTGGTTTTTGTTCCCATGGGAGGATCAATAGTCGTCGAGGGCGTCCTCAACCGTGAGCACCTCGCCGTTGAAGGAGTCTACCCACAGGTGCTTGCCATCGGGGGTCTCGCCTCCGAACACGTACATGGCATGGCCTTTGTCGACAAGATATACGGGGTAGCGCAGGGTAATGTAACGGGTGGCGGGCAGGCCTGTGCCTGAGGCCATGGCATGCTGGACGGCGGCAGTGAGCGAAATCATGCTGTCCAATGCCGAGCGGGCCATCAGATGGTCGCCAAACCATGGGGCCTGATGTGTCTCGAAACGTGTGTCGGATGTTCCGCTTACAAAATCGCGGTCGACATAAACCAGATGGCTCTGGTGTTCGTCGGAGTGGTATTTGTAGAAAACCTCACGCAGACTGACTATTTCGATTTCGCTGGCCGAAGCCACTTGGGTGATGGGGTGGCTCAAGGTGCATTGTGCTTCGACAAAGCCGCTGTCCACTCCTGGGTATTGCTCAATCACAGCTTTGTAGTCGGTCTTCAGAATATTGATAAGAGTGTTGGCCGGTGTGACAGGCGTGGCATGCTCTTTAGGCTCTTTTGTGCAAGCCGCAAGGAGCAGAACAGCCACGGCAATTGTTGCGGAAAAGATTTTTCTTGTCATGTTGGGTGTTTTTTGTTGTGGGTTCGATTGACCATATCAAGGCTGTGGGCAAGGCCGAACCCATTATCCCTGCCCCCAACGGTCGGTCGGAACGACGCTGCAAAAATACACATTTATTTTGAAATGTCTATTCTTTTGTCGTGTCCCGGCAGGAGTGAGGATGTCTCAGTTTTGCGGGTGGGGGGTGGTAGCGACGGAGTTATCGGGTTGTATGGGGGTTATGCAGAGAGGGGGGTGGAGCGGGTTGATGTGCGGAGTTGCGAGGGATTGTTGCCGATGTTTTTTTCTTCTATTTTTTTTCGTGCTTGCTGTAGTATTTTGGCTTGTGAAACGATTAATAAGCAAAACACAAAATCTATATGATGATAAAGAAGTATACTCTCATTGCACTGGCCGCACTCACTTTCGGCAGTGTACAGGCCCAGGGCCTTCGGGTTTCGGGAGCGCTGCGGGATGCCGTGTCGGGCAGTCCTATGCCTTTCACTAATTGCGTTTTGCTCAGGCAGAGCGACAGCCTTTTTATGCAAGGCACCACCACCGACTCTGCCGGAGCCTTCCGCTTCAACGCTGTGGAGACGGGTGCCTACCTGTTGCGTGTGTCGGCGGTGGGCTATGCGCCTTACTGGCAGCAGGTCAACCTGCCATCGGACTCGGTCCTTGGCACCATTGGCCTTTTTGCTTCGTCTACCAACCTGCAGACCGTCACCGTGCGGGCCCAGCGGCCACTCTACAGCGCCGATGGCGAGAAGGTGTTCTACCATGTGGAGGACGACCCCAGTGTGCAGACCGGCACAATGGCCGACGCGTTGCAAAATGCTCCGGGTGTGGAGGTGGATGCCGAGGGCAATATCACCTATCGCGGCAAGACCGCCGTGGAGGTATGGATCAACGATCGCCCGTCAAATATGGACGGCGAGGCATTGAAGCAGTATATCAAATCCTTGCCCGCCAGCAGCATCAAGCGGATAGAGGTGTTGAGCAACCCCTCGGCACGATATGGCACCGGCGGCAGCATCATCAACATCGTGACTGAGGGCAAGCCCCCACTGAATCAGTTGCTTTGTCTCGGGTTCAAGGCCAGCACGGGGCCTCGGCTGTCGCCTTGGGTGAGCTATGTCTACAGCAATGATAAGCTGAGCCTTAGCCTTTATGGAAACGCCTTTTTTAACAATTTTGATATCACGATGGAGAATCACCGGCAGATGTTTACCGCCGATAGTGTACTGTCGCAGAGTTATGATTACACCGGCAGCGAGAAACAGCGAAGCAGGCAATGCTCGTTTGGAGGAAAACTCGACTATCGTTTTGACGACCGAAACCAGTTGTCGGCATGGATGTGGTTCTATCCTTCGTCCACCCCGATAGCGGCAGATTTCGATGTATCCCGCATCGAGTATCTCTTTGCCCCGGGAGATTATAGCTACCGCTCGGATATTGACACCCGCTCGATGTATTTCGGCGGCAACGTGGGGGCATACTATCTGCATAAGTTCGACACTTCCGGTCGTCAGATTGAGTTCAACTGGAACGGAGGCCTTAGCTCCCGACCTTTCGAGCGCACCACACAGCGGCGTTATGTCGACTTCACACAGCTGGATTTCACCCGTCACATACTTGTCAGCCAAATAGAAAGCCGCAACAACCTCATCGTCAACTATACGCACCCTTACAGCAAGAGTGGCACGATTGAGACGGGTGTGGATATCCGATATGAGACTCAGAACTATGCAAGGCAGTTCGACACCCTGGCAGAGGGCATCTATCGGCGCGACTCGGTGCGCAGCTGCACATTCGTCGACCGTGTGCCGGAGGTGACGGGGTACATCACCGTGCAGCAGAAAATCGAGCGGCTTACCCTCAAGGGTGGTCTCCGTGTGGGTAGTGTATGGCTGCACCGCGAACACAACATCGCATCGTGCGACTTCACTAAACATTATCTCCACCTCGTACCTTCCATCCATGCCAGCTACGCTACCCAGAGCAACCATAACTTCACCCTCAGCTATACACGGCGTTTCGGCACACCGAGTGTAGGACAGCTGACGCCTCTTATTGTTTACGGCGACGACAGTTACTCTGTCGGAAATCCCGACTTGCGGATGAGTTACTCCCACAATGCCGAGGCGGGCTGGACACACTACACCCAGTGGGGTTCCATCGGCGTGGAAGCTTACCTCAACCTCAGCACCGACAATATCGGCAATATCACCGACGCAGTCTACAGCCCCTTCTTCGGCCGTATGGTGGAGAAGGACAGTGCTGTCAATGTGGGCAATGTGCGCATCGAAGGGGTGGAGCTGAACCTCACATGGAGGCCGCGCAAGTTTATGAACATCCGACTCTATGTCAACGGCGGAGAAGTCTGGTACCTTATGCAGGTGCGTCCCGGCGAATGGATGGAGGACGAAGCCTGGAGCTACATTGTGCGTCTCAATATGAGTGCTAAACTATGGGGCAAAGTGGATGTGTTTGCAAACGGCCGCTTCACTGGGCGGCAAATAGAATATCTCAGCCGCAATGAGCCTAGTTTCAACGTCGACCTTGGTGTGAGCACCGACCTGCTGAACCGCCACCTCTCGCTCTATCTTCGCGTCACAGACCTCTTCCAGTCGTCCCAGAAGCACACCGTTTCCACCAACCCCTACTACGCCGAGGACTACCGCTGGAGCTACAACAGCCGCTACATCAGTTTGGGTCTCACTTGGCGCATCGGCAAGATGGAGCTCGAGCGTCAAGGCCGCCATGGTGCCGCCTATTAGCCGGGCTGGGGCTATGCCCGAGACGAGTCGCTGTCACCACGACAAACCTAATGTTTTTTCTTGTTGCACCTCTCCCCATATTGTGAGTTATGCGCGATGTGGGGCTTCCTTTTGTGGCGGCCCGGTGTATTTTCATTTTGTCTGTTTGGCAAATTGTTTGTATCTTTGCACTGCCATTGTGGGCTGCGGTAGGTCTGTAGCCCACATGACATCAGTACATTGAATGTTTTTCATGTTCAGGGTTCCACCCCCTTTTCGGGGTGGCCAAGAGGGAACCACGTGCAATTCGTGGGCTGTCGCGCAACTGTAATCCCATATCCAGGACAGACAAAATGCCATTGGGCCAGCTCTCCCAACAGGGGGACTTGAAGCCTGAGAAGGTGTCTGACACCGGGGGAGAGCCAGGAGACCTGCCTTGATGATTATTGACAATGCTTTCGCGTCATAAGGCGGTTGTCGAGCAGTTTCCATACTCCCTTCCAGCATTCCGCCATCTCCTTGTGGGCAAAAGCTTTGTTTCTGTTATATGTGTTTGGCAATATAAAAGATAGCTATATGAACTGGAAAGAAGAATATAAGAAAAAAGTGTCAACGCCCGAGCGGGCCATTGCCGACATCCACGACGGCAACTGTGTGGTGATGGGCCATGCCGCCGCCTCGCCGCACATCATTCAGCACGCCCTGGCCGAGCATTGCGAGGACTACAACGATGTGCTCATTTTCCACATGACCACGCTGGGGGAGAACGAGTGTTTGCATCCCCGCTGTTATGGCCATTTCCGCCATGTGAGCAATTTCCTGTCGGCCAATTCGCGCGATGCGGTGAACCATCTGGAGGGAGATTTCTTCCCCGCCTATTTCAAGGATGTACCTGAGATGATAGGCGACGAGATTCCCTGCGATGTGGCCGTCTTCCAGGCTACGCCGCCCAACGAGGAGGGCTACTGCTCACTGGGTGTGTCGTGCGACTATGCGCTGGCGGCCATCCGTGTGGCCAAGTCGGTCATTATCGAGACCAATGAACTCATGCCCTTCACCTACGGCGAAGGCATGATCCATGTGTCGCAAATTGACCACATCATCCCCTGTGCCTACCACCTGCCCGAGCTCCACGCCGAGGCTCCGTCGGAGGTGGAATTGGCCATCGGCCGTCATTGCTCTTCGCTCATTGCCGACGGCTCGACGCTGCAACTGGGCATCGGGGCTATCCCCAACGCAGTCCTCCAGCAACTGGGCGACAAGAACGACCTCGGCATCCACAGCGAGATGTTCTCCGACGGCGTGGCCGACCTCATGCGTCGCGGCATCATCAACGGCAGCCGCAAGACGATGCACAAAGGCAAAGCCGTGGCCACTTTCATCATGGGTTCGCGCGAGCTGTACGACTTTGTGGACGGCAATGAGGATATAGAGCTCTATCCCGTCAATTACACCAACGACCCCTTCATCATTGCCCAGAACTACCGCATGGTGTCCATCAACTCCTGCCTTGAGGTCGACCTCATGGGGCAGGTGGCCAGCGAGTCCATCGGTATGCGCCAGTACAGCGGTATTGGCGGGCAGATTGATTTTGTGCGCGGAGCCTCCATGTCGCGCGAGGGCAAAAGCATCATCGCCATGCCCTCCACTGCCGCCGGAGGGACGATTTCGCGCATCAAGCCTTTCCTCACTCCCGGCGCAGCCGTCAGCACCACCCGCAACGATGTCAACTACATCGTCACCGAGTACGGCATAGCGCGGCTCAAAGGACGCACGCTGAAGCATCGTGCCGAAGACCTCATCCGCATTGCCCACCCCGATTTCCGGCCGATGCTCATCGAGGAGTACGAACGACGTTTCTGCTGCAAATATGAGACGGAGTAATTAAACCAGCAAGTGGCCTCGTGCCACGATGCGGCATTGTCCGCCTACGTATATCTGCCCGTCGGCGGTGAGCGAAGTCTCCACCACCGACGGGCGGCCCATTTTCTCACCTTGCAAGAATGAGTAGTCCTCGCCGGGGACTATCATGCCACGGCGTTGCAGGTAGTGGGTCAAGGCGGCATTGGCAGTGCCAGTGGCGGACTCCTCGTCCACCCCGTAGAGAGGTGCGAAGTTGCGCGCATGGGCGGTGTAGCTGTCGCCTACCGCGGCAAAGGCGTGCACCCCTACCACCTCCAGATCACGGCTCAGTGCCGTAAGGGCATCCATGTCGGGATTCAGGTCGTCCAGCTCGGCCAGGCTGCCGAGAGGCAGGATGATGTCCGGCAGTCCGGTAGAGATAATCTCCACCGGCATAGCCGCTGCCTTGCACCCCATGATTCGGCACAGGCATCTCTCGTCGACAGACCGCTCCACAACGCGGGGTGTGGCCATTTGCATCATCACCCGCTCGTCCACCCTCACCTCCAGGTCGCCCGCCAGGGTGTGGTTCATGCAGGTGGTGTCCGCAGGCACTATGCCCTCTTGCCGCAGGGTGCCGAAAGTGGCTATCGTGGCATGTCCGCACAGGTCCACCTCATATCGGGGAGTAAAATATCGCACGGTGAACTCTTGCTCGCCGTCACGTCTCACGAAGGCCGTCTCCGAATATCTCAACTCCGCAGCCACCTGCTGCATCAGGCCCTCATCAGGAAATCCGCCGCCCTCGGGCAGCAGCACCACCCCTGCGGGGTTGCCCCCGAAAGGCTGGGATGTAAAAGCGTCAACTATGTAGTATTGCATGGAGTTAATTGTTTTTGCTCAATATAAAGCATGACTGATTTTTTCCAACCGTTCTTATTGTCGCGTCCCTTCGGGACGCTGGGCTGTAGAGGTTTCGTCTACCCCACACTGTATCCCTTGTGTGGGACTATTGAGATTCAACCTCTTTGAGGTTGTTGAAAAATCAGCCTTATGCCAAACCATAGCCATTTTTTGTAATGCAAAGATACATACTATTTTCGACATGGCGAAATATTCGCCCCAAGCCGAAGTGTCTTCAACCCAGCGTTTCGGCAATCTTGTCGGCGTTCATGCTGCGAGCCGAGGCGTCGAATATCTCCTTGTACAGACCTCCCTGCCGGTATACCTCGTCGGGGCTGCCGTGCTGCACGGCGTGCCCTTTGTCGAGCACATATAGCGCGTCCGAGTCGATAATCTGTCCGATGTTGTGGCTGATCACAATCACCGTGCGGCCCTGCTTGATGGCATCGATGGAGGCTTTGATTTGCTCGGTGGCTATGGCATCGAGGCTGGCTGTGGGCTCGTCGAGGAATATGATGGGGGGATTCTTCAAGAACATCCGAGCTATGGCTATCCGTTGCTGCTGGCCGCCGCTCAGCTGCAAGGCGTTGGCCTTGAACCCATCGGGCATGGCCATGATGGCATCGTAGATATAAGCCTGTCGTGCCGCCTGCTCCACTTCGGCCATAGTGGCCTGTGGCTTGCCGTAGCGGATGTTCTCCTCGATGCTTCCGCTGAAGATATGATTCTTTTGAAGCACCAGACCAATGTTGTCGCGCAGGGCGGTGGTGTCCCATTCGGCCAGCGGCACCCCGTCGAGGGTGATGCTGCCGCTGTCGGGGGCGTAGAACTTGTCCAGCAGGTTCACAATCGTAGTCTTTCCCGCGCCGCTCAGCCCCACCAAGGCAGTGGTCTTGCCGGCTTCAATGGTCATGTTCAGATCGCGTATGGCGTGTGTGCCGTTGCTGTAGGTAAACTCCACGTGTGACAGCTCAAACTGCCCGCGCACGGCCTTGGGACGGTGCTGTCCGCTCGCCTCCACCTCGTGGTCCGCCTCCAGTATGCCGAAAAAGCCCTCGGCATAGATAAGCGCATCGTTCAGGTCGTCGTAAATGCGGTGCAGCTGGCGGATGGGGGCACTGACGTTGCTGAACAGCAGCACGTGGTACATGATTTTGCCGATGGTCATGCCGGGATAGTCTATCAACACCAGGTAGGCCGTCAGGATGATGATAAGCACCGTGCCGATCTGCTCCACAAAGGTCTTCAGCCCTTCGAACAGGAAACTGATTCGGCGCGTGGCCATCTGCTGGTCGGTCGACTCGTTCTGGAGCCTTGCCTGGCGGTCGGCCTCCGTCTGCTCGCGGTTGAACGACTTGATGACCCCCATGCTCTCCAGTATGTTCATGATGCCGTGGTTCAGTGCCTGGTGAGTGCCGAACACACGGCGGCGCCAGCCTTTCATCCTCACCCCTTGGCGGGCTGTGATGAAAAAGTAGACCGGAATGATGGCCAGTGCCACCAGCCCCACATAGATGTTGGCCACAAACATCAGCACCAGGGCCATCACCGCGCTGGTGAATAGCGGCAGGATGTCGATAAAGTAGTTCTTCACCGTGTTGCTCAGGCTCATCACACCGCGGTCGATGCGGGTCTGCACCTTGCCGGGCTCGTTGCCCTCGGCGCTGAAGAAAGCCATGCGGAACTGCAAAATGCGGTCCACCACCCGCAGCGAGAGGTCGCGGCTCACGTTTATCCGGATTTTCTCGCCGAAGATGCGCTGCCCGAAAGTAATCACTGCCGCCAGCACCTCTTTCCCTATCAGCACCGCACTGACCACCGCCAGCAGCCGTGCCGCCTCGCCCCAGTCGAACCCGCCCTCACGATGCAGGAGACCATTGATGGCGTCCACCGCTCGGTCCAGCACCACAGCATTCACCTGCGACATAGCGGCTCCAACCGCCGTAAGCACCAGCGCCGCCACCAGCAGCCATCGGTAGGGCAGCACAAAAGGCAGAAGTTTCTTCAGCAGTCCACCCACACCCATCTTTGAAACGGAATCAGTCATATACTATCATCTTTTCAATTACCGTGCAAAGGTACTAAAAAAAAACCACTCCGCAATATCTCACTATAAAATGATAATTGAACACGACTTTTCACCGCCCGTTTTTATCGGCGGTGCCCGCCGGGTTGATAGACGGCAGCCCCCTTATGTTTATTCTTTTTACTTTCTATTTATTTTCTTGTTTGTCTCTGAACCAGAAACAAAATGTAATTAAAGTGCTTTCAATACAGAAAGAAAAATGATAATAAGACTGGACGGGAGGTGGCACTGGCCCGTATTCCTCACCGCCAGTTGATTGGAAATGATGCGTTCTTGCTCGCTCTCTGTGTTGAAGAGGCTTCCAATGGGGGAGGGAAGACCATCGACTTTGCCATAAAGCCTCGGCGGGTGTGCGGTTGTTTTGATGACGACAGGGGAAAGGGGAATGGATGCAGAACGGTGTTGGGGGGTGGTTTATGGGCAGTTGACCGAATGGCCGAAGAGGGCGAAATCGCCGCGGAGGGGGTCGTCGGGGAACACTTCTGCAAGGGCTGCGGTAAGGCGCAGAGCTGCGGTCATGGAGGCGGCGGAGGTAGAGAGCAGCCCCAGCTGGCGCGACTGGGCGAGGACGTGGGTGTCGAGTGGCATGACGAGGGTGCGGCGGTCGATGAAGGCAGCCCAGAGGCCGAGGTCGACGGGCGACCCGTCGCGCACCATCCAGCGGAGAAACATGCACAGGCGTTTGCAGGCGGAATGGGTGTCCTTGGGCACCACAGGGCTTACGTCGCATTGGGTAAAATAGGCACTGATGGCGTTGATTGCTTCCAGCCCCGTCGAGGCGCGGGCTGAGACGTATCGCCCGAGGGTGCCGTATTGGTTCAGCAAACGGCTGTAGGCCAGCAGGAATCGGTGCATCATGTCTACGGTGTAGAGCCGGTAGAAGCATTGGTTGTCGCCTGCGGGAAGTGAGGCGGCAAACTTTTTGGTTGCAATCCACTGGTGCACATCGCCCTGTGTGCAGTCCAGAAGCCATTGGTTTTTGGGCATGAATTGCTGTCGGTTGCCATAGCTGAGGCAGGAGGCAAGGAAAGCCATGGCCTCCTGGTTTTCGGCTCCGGCAACTTGGTGCATGAACCATGAAGGGTCGCCGACGAGGAAGTCGGCCGTCTCGTAGCGGTCGGCATAGTTCCTCAATAGTTGGCGTGTGGCCTTGGGTATCATTGTCTTGTGTGTGCTTGTGGCTTTCATTCTGTTTTGCAAAGGTACTCTTTTTTCCTGTTATGGAGTTTTTTTGTGTCGCCAATATTCGCGTTTGGGTTGTCCGGATTGCGCCGAAGCTGTTAGTTGTTGGTTGAAGGCACAATAATAATGGTCGGTCGCCGTTATAGGATTGATATTATTAACTAAAATCCTTAAAACAATGAAAGACATCCTTCCTGTAAACGGTTATTTTGAGATGATGCGGCTTCCCGCTGACATAGAACATGTTGGTGTTGTCAGTGCCATGACGTTGAGCTATCACCACGGCAAGCATCTGAAGGCATACGTGGACAACCTGAACAAGTTGCTGCCGGGCAGTGGACTGGAGAATTTGCCTATTAGTGAGGTGATCAAGCGGTCTACCGGCGGTCTGTTTAACAACGCGGGGCAGGTGCTGAACCATGTGATGTATTTCGAGCAGTTTGGCAGTAAAAACCATGAGCCGCAAGGAAAGATAAAGGAGATGATAGAACGTGATTTCCAGTCTGTGGAGAACTTTAAGAAAGAGTTTGAGCAGAAGGGTGCCACCCTTTTCGGTTCGGGCTGGGTATGGCTGAGTGCCAATGCCGAAGGGCATTTGGTGATTACGCAGGAGACCAATGCGAATAATCCTTTGGTGAGTGGTTTGGTGCCGCTACTGACGTTCGATGTGTGGGAGCATGCCTATTATCTGGACTATCAGAACCGCCGTGCCGACTATCTGAGTGCCATGTGGCAGATAGTGGACTGGCAGGTGGTTGAGGACCGTCTGTGATTGTGGGGTGAAAAGAATGGCAGGTTGAACCCGTTGAGGCTCAACCTGCCAATGTGATGGCGGAGCTATGCCTGGAGCATGGCTTCGACTTCGTCTTTGTGTTCGAAGAGGGTGCAACCGCCGGTGTGGTCCCAGCCGAGGGCGCGGGCATCGCGGATGCGGCGGAAGAGGGGGGACTGCATGGCTTGTTTGAGGCCGAGTTGCACCACGTTGCTGTCGGAGTAGGGGGAGAAGGGGCAGGGTTCGGCGGCGCCGTCGGGGCCGATGTGGAAGAAGCCACGGCCGGCGGCAAGGCATCCGCCGAGGGCTTTCTCGTCGCCGGGGAAGGAGAGGAGAATCAGGTCGCGGGCGGCGCTCTTGCGTCGGCTTTCAAGGATTTGTTCCATTTCGGCTACATGCTCGTCGGAGAAGGCGAGGTGGGCGGTTTTTTCGTCGAGGGGTACGTATTCAACGTAGAAGATGAGTTTGCACCCCAGGTCGTGGAGTTGGGCTATGTATTGTTCGGAGGTTACGTCGCGGTAGTTTTGGGAGGTGACGGTGATGCTGACGCCGTAGAAGAGTTTCTGCTCCTTGAGGTCGGCCATGCTGCGCAGGGCGCGCTGGTAGACCCCTTGGCCGCGGCGGTTGTCGGTGGCGGTGGCGTCGCCCTCGAGGCTGATGACGGGAATCATGTTGAGGTGCTGGCGGAAGAAGTCGAGGTAGGTGGGGCCGATCATGGTGCCGTTGGTGAAGATGGGGAAAATTATGTCGTCGACGGTGGCAATCTGTTGCAGGAGGTCGCGACGGGTGAGGGGTTCGCCACCGGCGAGGAGGGCGAAGTTGATGCCGAGGTCGGCGGCCTGCTGGAAGATGGAGTGCCATTGGTCGGGGGTGAGGGTTTGCTTGGTGTCGGCGCCGGGGTCGGCGGCAATGCCGTTCTGGCGGGCGTAGCACCCTTTGCAGTGGAGGTTGCAGGTGGTGGCGATGCTGGCAATGAGGAACGGCGGTACGTCGAGGCCTTCGTTTTTGAGGATTTCGGCACGCCGTTTTTCGGAACGGATGAAGCGGTTTTGCATAAGCAGCACAAAGGTGGCTTCGCGTGGGTTGGAAAGCATGTTGAGGTATGCTTTGCTCATGATGGACCGAATGCTGTCGGCCATATATTGACTGAGGTTGATCATGTGGTGGGGTTGTGTTGCTGTTTTTTGAGGGTGTCGATAAGGTGGTCGAGGGTGGCGGAGAGTTGGATTAGTTCGTCGACGGATGACATGTTGTCGGCAATTTGTTGCCCTACACAGGAGGGGATGTCCTTGGCGGCTTCCTGTAGTTTGCGTCCTTTCTTGGTGAGGCTGACGATGCGCTGTCGGCTGTCGACAGCGCTGCGGGTGCGCACCAGCAGACCGTCGCGCTCCATGCGTTGAAGCAGGGGGGTGACGGTGTTGGTGTCGAGACACAGGCGGGAGGTGATTTCGCTCACGGGGAGGTTGTCCTGTTGCCACAGCACGAGGAGTACGAGATATTGGGGGTAGGTGATGCCGAGTGGCTCGAAATAGGGGTGGTAGGCCCGTGTGACGAGGCGGGAGGCTGTGTAGAGCCTGAAACAGATTTGGTTTTCCAGTTTCAGTTGGTCGTACATGGGTTTAGAGCATTGCTTCGATGGCCTTTTCGATATCTTTGGGTTCGGTGGTGGGGGCGAAACGCTCGACGCGGGAGCCGTCGCGGGAGATGAGGAATTTGGTGAAGTTCCACTTGATGTCGCTGTCTTTTTCGACGGACTTACTTATTTTGGTGAACATGGCTGTGGCGGCCTTGGCTTTGAGTCCCTTGACTTCCTCGGTGGGGGCTTGAGCCTTGAGGTAGGTGAAGATGGGGTGTTCGTCCTTGCCGTTGACGTTTATCTTTTGCATGATTTGGAAGGTGACGCCGTAGTTGATGCGGCAGAACTCGGTGATTTCGCTGTCGGTGCCGGGGTCTTGGTTGGCAAATTGGTTGCAGGGGAAACCGATGACGACGAGACCTTTGTCGCGGTACTTTTCATTGAGTTCTTCGAGCCCGTCGAACTGGGGTGTGAATCCGCATTTGCTGGCGGTGTTGATGATGAGCAGAACTTTGCCTTTGAATTGGGCGAAGTCAATTTCCTGGCCATTGCTTGCGATGGCTTTGTAATCGTAAATTGTTGTCATGTTTGTATCGTTTTGGGCCTGGGTGTGGAAGCTGCAAAGGAGCAGCGCCATCACGACGGCGAGTTGTTTTATTTTCTTCTTGAGAAGGTTTTGTGTTGTTATATTGTGTTTCCTATTTTCATAGGGATTTGTGGTGTTGTTTATGAGGTGTGGGGAGTGGCTTTAAAGTTCAAGGAGATAGTGTTTTGTGAGCTTAGTGATTTGTATCGTTTGCGATGCAAATATACGAACTATTTTTTAAATTGGAAGATATCTTACTGTTCTTATGGTTATTTAACAATATGTCGTGCGCGATAGTATTTGGATTGGATAGGATAAAGAAAAGGCCACAACAATGGTGGTGGGGCATTGTTGCGGCTTGTGGGGTAGGGGAATGCTGCAAACGGTCGGTGTGGAGCGTGCGGGGTGGTGCTATTTCACCACCATGCGTGCGGTGGCGGAGCCGTTGGCGGTGGTCACACGGACGATGTATATACCGGCCCGCAGGTGGCTGACATGGAGTTCGAGCATGTCGGCATGGGTTGAGCCTTGCATGACGGTGCGGCCAGTCATGTCGGTGACGGTGTAGTGGCGGATGGGAGACGGGGCGGAGACGTAGACTACCTCGCTGGCGGGATTGGGGCGGAGGGAGAGCTGGCAGGACTGCAGCCGTATGTCGTCGGCCTGGAGGGCCTGTCCTTGGTCGGTGGTGATGTAGCCGCTTTTGGTGGTGTTGTGCACCTTGCGGTCGGTGATGGCGCTGCCGTGGTTGCTGACAAAGGCCACCAGATAGCATTTGTCGGGACGCATGTTGGCCGGAAGGGTGTAGCTTACGGTCTTGGTGAAAGAGGAGGCGGCTGAGGTGGTGGTGAACACGTTGTCGCCCCAGCTGTCGGTGAGGCAGGCGCGCAGCACATGGTCGTGGCGGTAGTTGCTGTGGGAGCCAGTGCCATAGGATTGAGCACCGATGAGGCTGTCCTCGACCAGGTACACTGTCAGGCGGGGGTTCTCGATAGCGTGGTCGGCAATGAAGTAGCCATCGACGGTGGCCTGAAGGGTGCGGGAGGAGGGGTTGTAACTAATGTTGGTGAAGCCCAGCACGATGTTGTCGGCCACCGAGGTGGCACGCGAAAGCTGCTGGTGCATGGAGTAGGAATCGCCCACGTAGTGGACGGGGCCAGGGTCGGAGGAGGTGCTGTACATCCGGTCGCGGTCGAACATGATGGCAGGGGCATAGGTGGAACCACCGTATAGGGTTTCGAGCTGGGTGGAGGCAGGGATGGTGTAGTCGTCGTTCTGGAAACCGGCATGGTGCGACACCCATGCCACGCGGTTTTCAAGTCCTTCGTAGGCTCCTTCCTCGTAGGTGTGGCCTTGGGGGCACTGGCTGCAGTACTGCGAGGTGAAAGTTTCCATCAGCACCATGTGGAAGTTGTCGGTGGAGGTGTTGATGCGCACATCGTCGACGAAAATGAAATGGCTGTTGCCGTGGTTGACAAAGGCAATGAATATTTGCTGCCCGGCAAAGTCGGAGAGGGGAAGCTCGATATTGTTCCAACCGGCGGTGGTGCCTTCGGTGCCATTAAAGACGATGTCGCGCAGGGTGGTGGTGAATGAACTTTTTTGGGCATCGGTGGTGGAGACGGCCACACGGAGCTTTTCGGGGGTAGAGGTTTGGTCGACGAAGGCGCGGAACTTGAGGGTGTAGCTGCCGCTTGGAACAGCGATGGAGGGCGTTACCAGCCAGCGGTCGCAGTCGGACGAGCTGGTGACGTATGACACTGAGGCTGCTGCCTGGTTGGCAGTTTCCACCTGCGACACCACCCAGCCCGAGCCGAATTTGGTAAAGCTGCTGTTGTTGGTCAAGTTGTCGGCATACATGGTCCATCCATCAGGCAGGGGACCGACCTCGTCGTTCACGGTGACGGCTTCGAAATCTTCGGAGAAGATGGTCTGGGCTTCCGTTGTTGCTGCAGCCAGACTGAGGGCCAAGAGAAAAGCGTATTTCTTCATATAAGGTATATTTATCTTACTGTGTTTATGTGTTTTGTTCTCATTGAGGGCAGGGCAGTCCATGCCCTTCCCGTTTTTCACGTTTGTTTAGGTGCGGTAGGTGCTGTTTATTTAACAGGTGGTGCAGACATTTTTTTCGTCTGGACGTGGAGGGGTGAAAAGAAAGAGGTTTGCGTACATGTGGTGTGCAACCCCTCTTGTGTGATTGGAGATATGCGTTAAGACCAAGTTCATACGCAACTACACGGTGTGTGTTGCCAGTTGTCACGACCACATGGAGACGGAACACGTGCTGACGGAGCTGCCCAAGGAAGCCCGCGGGGAGCCGGCATGGCTTGAAGGAGTATATACAGGGATGGAGGATTTCGTGAGGGCGAAACACATGACATCGAAAATCTGCGAGAAAGGGAGGACAGTCCATCCCTTGACGGAAGAGAGGCAGGAACGCAACCTGCAGAAGTCAATGGTTGGAGCATGTCTTTGGATTTCTGGAGCAGACGATGGTCGCCACAATATTCAGAGGCAGAACGAAATCGGAGCGGTGGCAAGGAGGAAGCATGACGTAATTGGAGCGGAGCCGAAAGGGGCGGTTAGGGCAGCAGCTGCGAACCTTTGCAGAGCGTATGGGCGCCACAGAATGCTCTCCGCGCCAACCTGGCGGAGGGCTGCCTTCTACTACTCAGGCTGGTATCGCCCGTCACCTGTCAATGGGAGTGGAAGCGGGCGGTGATGTCGATAAAGGAGCCGTCGGCCATGCGTTTCATCATGCGTTGGTTGCTGCGGGGCGAGCGGAGGGGGCCGAGGTGCGCGATGTAGGGTCCCACTTTGATGTAGTCGAACTGCTGTTTGTCCACTTGGCGGGGGATGTATTGCCGGCCGCTGTACCAAGCCACTTTATAGCGAGGATGGGCGGTGTGGATGTATTGGGCCAACGTGGAGACGGCATCCGGCTCGCGGTCGCCTCCCATGAAACAGACGCAGGTGATGTTCTTCCCGACAGTGGTGAGCAGGCTTTCGAGGGCATCCTGGTCCATGGGGAGGCCCGTGTCGGCCCAGAGGTAGGTGCTGTGGCATCCCGGGCAGCGGCAGGGGCATCCCGTCAGGTTGATGGCCAGGGTGGTCTCGTCGGGAATCTCTTGAAAGACTATATCGGTGTTGAGATATTTAAGCATTGTGGTAGTAGCGGCGGTGAGCTTCCTCCTGCCGTCCTTGTGAGAAGTTGCTGATACGTTTCAGATAGCCAATGATGCGGGTCATGTAATCTACGTTCTTGCTGTGGCACACGGGGCATTCCTTCAGATAGCGTTTGTCGATGTGGCCACAGTCGTTGCAGATGGTATTGGGTATGTTGAAGGTGAAATAGTTGCAGCCTTCGGTGGCGGCCACGCGGAGCAGCTGGCGGTACTGCTCTTTCGACAGGTGTTCGTCAAGGTTGAGGTGCAGGGCGCTGCCTCCGGTGAGATGCTGGATATAGGGTGTGCCGTGGAGTTTGAACTTGTCCAAAATGGAGAGGGAGTCGTCCTCCACGATGTAGAAGTAGCTGTTGTAGCAGTCGCGTGGGACGAAATAGCCGTCCTCGCGGTCCCATTTGGCGTGCTTCACTCCCACATTCTCGGCAGGAATCATCTCGCAGTTGAACATCAGCTCGTCTGTGCGGTATTGCTTGTTATACTTCTCCACCACGCCCAGCACCGACTGCACATAGTCGCGGTACTGCTCGTTGTCGTTGATTGTGATGCCGAGGAATTCGGCGCCTTCCACCAGTCCGTTTACCCCGATGGTGAGGTACTGGCGGTTGATGTTGATATATCCCGCGTCGAACAGGGGCAGCATGCCGTGGCCCTGCAGCTCCTTGAGGTTCTCGTTGTAGGCAATCTGCACCTTGTGGCAGAAGTCCACGATGTCGGACAGGAATTTGATGTAGGGGATATTGTTGTTGACGGCATACTGGATGCAGCGGTTGAGGTTCACCGTCAGCACACTCTTCGAGCCGGTCGACACGCCGCCAGCCCCGAGGGTATAGCTGAACTCGTTGTCGGTAATCTCGTTGCGCAGACGGCAGCAGCTGGACAGCGAGTCGGCGTTGTCGCTCAGATAGGTGAAGAACGAATGCCCCTCGGCATACATCTCGGACGTAAAGTCGGCCCATTCCTTGTCGCGGCATTCGCCGTTCTCGGTCAGCAGGGCCATGGTCTCCACGGGGAAAGTGAGCGGCGAGCGGGTGCGCTCCTTGTTGAACCACTTCATGAACCGTTTTTGCAGCCACGACAGGCTGTCCCAGTCGGGCTTGCTCCCGTTGGGGAAAACAAAATCGCCAAAAAGGCTCTCGAAATAGTAGCGGTCATAGTAGGAGATATTCCAGAACACTGCCTGATAGTTTCTGGCTCCGGTGGGCTGATTGAGCGTGTAGACGATTTGTTCAAAGCAGTCCGTTATCATCTTGTCGATGGTGCGCTGCTTCAGCGAGAGGTCTACCACCCGGTCGGCCTCCTTCCAGTAGTCTGGACCATATTCCAGTCCCAGGAAATAGTTCAGATACATCAGGAACTCAGGTGTGGCGCAGGCACCGCTCAGCATGCTCGACACCATGAACACCATGTTCACAAACCCGCCGCAGAAGCTTTTCAGGTTGGTGGGTGCCTTGGAGTTGCCCCCGATAGAGGCTGTGCCGCCTATCAGCCACGGATACATAGTGATGCTGGCACAATAGTTGGCCAGCGAGGTCTCGTCGTTCTTGTAGATAAAGTGATGGGTCAGGAGGTCGAGATAGTGGTCGGCCATCTCTTTGCCGTACATCTTCTTGATGCGGTCCGTCAGCAGACGGCGGTTCAGCCGTATAAAGCCCGCCTTGGGAAGCTCGCCGATCAGGGTGGCTATATTCTTGTGCTCCACGTTGGCGTTGGCGTCAAACTTGCTGCCAGAGGCTGCGTTGTCGGCCTTGCAGTATTCCACCAGAAAGTTCAGCTTCTCCATTGTCTCGCGGTCCTCCGTGTGTTTCTGGCGGTAGAGCATGAACGACTTGGCTACCCGGTAGTGACCCTCTTTCATCAGAGCCACCTCCACTTGGTTCTGTATATCCTCCACGGTGATGCCGTCGTGGATGTCCAGATGGGTGATAATCTTGTTGAGCGTGGTGAGGTTCACCGGCTCCTCCACCGACTGGAACGCCTTGATGATGGCGTTCATAATCTTGTCCAGCGAGAAACGCACTTGCTGGCCGTCGCGTTTGGTGATGCTGAAAGGTACGTTTTCCATCCTTATGTGCTTACTTTTTTGAAGGGTCGAAAATAAGCGGTCGCTCGTGCGAGCGACCGCTCTGCATTAATGGTTGATAATGAGACTTTCTATAGTTTTTTAGTGGCGGACCACCAGTTTCTCCACATGGCTTCCGAATTTAACCATATACACGCCGTTGGGCAGTGATTCGGTGTTGAAACGCACGGTGGAGTTGCCCGCCTGCACGGGAGCAGACATCACCTCGCGGCCTGTCATGTCGAAGACACTGACCATGCCGGCGGCTTCAGCCTTCAGCGTCATGTTGACCATGCCCCGTGCGGGGTTGGGATAGAGCTTCAGCTCCATGCCCTCGGCTTGGTTGATACCTTGGCGGTTGCCCAGCACGCATACACCCTCCAGGTCGAAGCCGGCATTGTAGTACGGTGTGGGGAACGGGTCGTTGATCAAATGGCCGAAAGCGTCATAGGAGCCGTATTGCGGGTCGATGCTGCCCACCACGTCAATGACACGCACATGAGTGATATTGTTGATGTCGATATTGGCGCTGTCGCGCAGTTCCTCCAGGTCGAAAGGAGTGCCGTAACCCACGCGGAATTTACCGGCCAGATTGTTGATATAGGTGGCGTTCACACGGCCCGTACCGCCAATCTGGACGTGGGTCTGCGTGAGCGATGTGGCCGGGAAGCGCACAAAGTGCTCACCGTCCGAGCTCACCTCCACAAAGGCCAGCTCCAAGAAATAGTCGTCGAACGAGTTCTCAAACACGGCAAAGTCGAATCCGTCCACATTGGTTATCGGTGTGGCGAAGGTGAGGGTGGCGCTGCCGCCGTCGCCCAGGCTCACAGCCTCGAGGGTGCTGGTGGAGGCGGGGCCCACGCCGGCGCTCTCCTCGCCATAGGTCACTGCTGCGGCGTCGGGGTCGCTCAGGTTGCTCGAACCGCGCACCACCGTGCAGCCCGTGGCCCATCCGCTGATGCGACTGTCGTTCAATGCAATCGCGCATTCGGGATCTTCATCCACAGGTCCACAGAACGGAGCATAAGGCTCTTCTACGGGATAGATGGTCTGGGGATAGATATAGGTGTAAACCCAACCCCAACCGTCATAGTAAATACTGTCTTTAACCACGCCTGCGACAGGGTCGGCCCAACGGCTGAAGTCGCCGTTATGCATCCACTGGCTCAAACCGGCTGAACTGATGCCATTGAGCGAGTGTTCCCACCAGCTGCCAGGCGTTCCTCTCAGGGTGTCGCCGTCCTCAACGAACATGATGTCGTTCACCATACCCTCACCGCTGTAGCTGAAACGGTAGTCGGCGGTTACTATGTCATTCATCACAGTGGCCAGCGTCACGCTGTCGTCGGCAAAGCGGTAGCCCCAGGCGCGAGCCTTGCCAGCCCAGTTCACGGCAAAAATCAGCTTGTTGTCGCCTTCGCCCACCCAATAGCGGATTTCATCTTCACTTATAGTGGCATCAAAAGCGGGAGTTGCGGGCGTGATTTCCTGTGAGAAATAATACCTTTCATAGTTAACCGTATCGGCCCACCTTCCGTCAACGGTAGAGGTATCGAAGATATGTACAATGGAGCCTTCTGTCGCATAATACTCAGCATCATTAGGAGTAAATGGAGATTTAGTTTCACTGTGGAGTCCTGGCCGCGAATAAACATAGAAATAAGGGTCGAGGCCATTAACCTTCACTTCCCAATCATTGCCCGACAAGGTGTCTCCACCCTCGGCAAAAAATAAGCCATATTTTTCTTCTTTACTACCATCCTTCATCTCTCCATATGGAGGATAAGGGGGTCTCCATCCACCAGATAGCCAATGGGAGAAGAATCGAGGATCGGTTCTTTCAATTTCTGCCATGATATGATTGATAGAAACAAGGGTGTCTCCATCACGGAAGGTGTAGTTATGCTGGTCATAAAAGTCAATACTGTCAATACTATAGCGGTAGCCCCAGGCCAAAGAGGAGTCGGGCCAGCTCACAACGAAAATAAGATCTTTATCGCCTTCTCCTACCCAGAATTTGATATCTTCAGGCTGGATGGCTTCGATGGGTTTTCTGACTGGAGTAATGGTTTGCGGGTAGGCGTAGACGTATTCCATCCAGCCGCCCCAGTCTTCGTGGTAAACGCTGTCTATCAGCACTCCGGCAGCGGGGTCGGCCCAGCGGCTCAGGTCGCCGTTGTGCATCCATTGGTTCATGCCGGCCGAGGTCTCGCCGTTCAGGTAATGATTCCACCAGTTGCCGGGGGTAATGCCCAGCGTGTCGCCGTTGGCAATAAAGATAATGTCGCTCACCATGCCAGTACCCGTATAGCTGAAACGTGGGTCGGCAGAAGAAACATGGTTCATCACAGTGCTCAGTTTCACACTGTCGGAGTTGAAGCGGTAGCCCCAGGCCAGTGCCGTGTCGGCCCAGTTCACCACAAAAGTCAGCGCATTGCTGCCGTGGCCAATCCAGTATTGGATATCGGCCGTGTCAATCGTCGCATCCACGGCCACAACAGTGGTGTCCGTAGTGGTGGTGTCCGTAGAGGTAGTGTCGGCGGGAGAGGGTGCGGGAACAGGCGTGGGTGTCTTCAGCCAAGCACGCTCCAGATAGTAAGTACCCAGCGGGTCCCAGCCAATACCGATGCTATAGTCGCCATATTTGAACACATCGCCGTCGTGCAAGCTCTCGCCCGCACCGCCGCTGGCGCTCACTCCGTTGAGGTTAGCCCACCAGAAGTTGAAGCCTTCCGATGTGGCAGAGGCAGGAATCAGACCCAGCGTGTCGCCGTTGTTCAGACGGAAATGGATATCTCCATTCAGCGAAGGACTCCCAACCGTCCAAAAACGTGGGTCGGCGGTGGCAATGCTGTCCACCATAGTCTGTGCGGTCACCGTGCCGTTGAAACGGAAACCCCAGGCCAAGGCTGTGTCAGGGTTGCCCCAGTTTACAATCAACACAGCTCGATTCGAGCCGTTACCCACCCAGTACTGGATGGCCGCCGTGTCGATGGTGGCATCCACCGTGTCAGTGGTCGAGGAGGCTGAGGGGTCGGTGGCGGCTGTGGCCGAGGTCATTGTCCACATGCAGCTGCTGCTCATCTCAATCACGTCGCCGTTGCTCATCGGCTGGTTGGGCCAGGCATACATGCCCCAGTTGCCGTTATAGTAGTAGCACCAGCCGTTCATGCTCGATTGCGGATTCACCGTGCCGTCGTTGTACGACATGTCCGTCATCAGCGCACCGCTCAGGGTGTAGCTGAAACGCGAGTCATAGGCCACGATGGTGTCCAGCAGTTGGGTGGCTGTGGCGCTGCCGTTCCAGCGCACGCCCCAGGCCAAAGCCAGGTTGTTGCCGCTTGGGTCGTCGTCCCAAGCCAGAATATAGACGGCCTGGTTTGTCCCAGTACCCGTCCAGAATTGGATGTCCGATGCGGGGAAAGTGATGCCCTTGGTATCACCCTTGGCGGGCGGGGTGTGCAACCCGTTGTTGCCCGTCTGTGCCCACAGGCCCGCAGTCAGCAGCAGGCCCAATGTCATAGTGGTTAATTTATTCAATATCATAGTTCAAACTATTTTGTGTTCTGTCCAAAATAGCTTTCCGGGTACAATAAGCAGAAAGGGGATGCCCCGTCTCGAAGCATGCGCAGGGCCACCGATTTCAGCTCTTTCCTCGAAAGCTATCCATCGCGGTTTGGCAGGTCTTCTGACTCGCTCTCAGCCTCCCGGCCTTCCCATGCGGCTTTGCTGCCGCACAGTGGCTACAACATGGGTGACTGCTTTCTTATCTAAGAGCTCACAGCAGCGGGACTGTCCAGGACTCTCACCTGATTCCCTTTTAACGCCTAAAAGATTGGTACTCTACACTATCTGTGTTCGCATGCAAATCTCCTCGGCGACCAAATCTTTTGCAAAGATACAAATATTTTCCGAACTGGCAAATCTTTTTTTGCCTCGATGGTCCATCTGTCTAATTCTTAGCCGCTCCCGTTGCAGGCTCTGCGGCCAGCCCCGCCAGGAACTCCTTGCCCGCGCGGTAGCCATAGTCGAAAAACTCGTCAATCTTGTCGAAATCCAGCTTTCCCAGCTCCCCCACTTTGATGGCAACCCCGTGTGTACACAGCGGCACGTGGTCCAGCGTGCAGAGGTTGGAATTCACATTGAAAGCCCTCGATGCAATGATGCCCGGATCGTCGATGCGCTCCATAACCGTGTCGCGCTGGATATACAGGCCTATCGTCACATTGCAGCCCGCCTCAATCAGGGGCTCGACAGGCAGATTGTTGAAAATATAGCCGTCCACATAATACACGCTGTCAATCATCACCGGCGCGAACACCCGTGGCACCGACGCCGACGCGCTCACATACTCCTTCAGCTTGTTGCCCGTCGACACATACACCGGCCGCAGATGGTTCATATCGGCCACACAGCAGTAGAAAGGTATCTTCAGCGAGTCGAAACTGTTGTGCGGCACATATTTCGCCATCATACCGCGCATCCGGTCATAGTCCGCCAGTCCGCCGTCGTGCTTGAAATTAAGTCGGAAGATACGTGTCTTTTTTAGCATCCGCTCCTCTTTGATAATGTCCACAATGGCTCTTGGCGAATAGCCTGCGGCATAGAACATGCCCACTATCGCCCCCATCGACGTGCCGCTGAGGCGGTCGATACGCACTCCCGCCTCGTCCAGCGCCTGGAGAAACCCCAGATGCGCATAGCCAAAGGCCGAGCCACCGCACAGAGCCACGCCGAGTGTGGTGCCGTTGCCGTTCAACTGCTGCCGTGCGGCGGCGTAGGTGGCCGCCGTGTCCTGCGCCGTCGCCGACCAAACCGTCAGTGCCGCCGCTATCAAAAATAAAAACCGTTTCATCACTGTCCGTATATTACAATTCAAATTGCAAAGATACAATTTTATTTCGACATAGCATCCTCTCGCCCCATTTTTCTCTCCCTCCCGCGTGTCTTTCCCTCCGCTGCCCTTCCGAAGCACTTTCTTTTCTCCCTACACCGCAGTTCTCTTACATTTGTCTTGCACTTTGTTTATCTGACATAAATAATCAACAAATAAAGTAGAAATAAAATAGAAAATATGTCTGGTACATACAACCATAGGGCTTACACGTTAATTGCCGTCCACTCTTTCCGATTGTCCTGCATATCACGGGCAGTCTTCGATCCCGATCCCGCGCAGCTGAAAGCTGGATGACATAGCTGCTGCTTTCATCCCCCGATTGGAAAGGATGAAATTACTGTCGGGCATGGCACGGGCGAAGGCGGAGCCTTGGTTGAGGTGAGTAAGCCCCAGCGGGGCGATGCCTTCAATGCAGGTGGTATAGCCTTGACCACAGGGCCTCAGCCCTTACGGAGCAGTATCGGCGGGGTGTCAGCGGATGACGATCTTGCGGGCTTTGGTGCCTTCTATCTGCAGCATGTAGACGCCGGCGGCGGGGGCGGTGAGTGAGAGTTGGGTGGTGTTAGCTGTGAGGGAGGTAATTGGGCGGCCCATGATGTCGAAAAGGCTTATGCGGCGGCCTTCGGCTCCGCTGATGGTGACGGTGAGGCCTCGGGTGGTGACGGTGATGGGGTCGGCCAGAGTGGAGTCGATGCCGAGGGCGTTGTAGAAGATGGCTTGGAGGGTGAGGTTGCGGTCGACAAGGATGGTGCGTTCAAGTTCGGTGCTGCCGTCGCTCCATTGACGGAAGGCGTAGCCCGGGAAGGGACGGGCAAGGAGTGTGGCATGGGTGCCGAAGTTGTAGGTGCCGGCACCGTAGACGGCTCCCATGTCGGGGTTGTTGGGTGTGGCTTTGATGGTGAAGGTTTGGGGCGCAAAGATGGCGGTGTAGGTGGCGTTGGTGAGTACACGGACGGTGCGGGGGTTGTCGGTGACACCGTCGCTCCAGTATTTGAATCGGTGGTGGGCGGTGGGGTTGGCGGTGATGGTGATTTCCTGCCCGGCGGTGTAGGTGCCGCCGCCACTGACGGAGCCCATGGCTATGTCGTTGCAGTTGACGGTGATGGTGTAGGTGGGTTCGGCTTGGAAGCGGGCTGTGATGATGCTGTCGGCCGAGACTGTAAGGAAGCGGGGATTGGTGGTGATGCCGTCGCTCCATTGGAGGAAATAGGCGTGGGGTGCGGGAGTGGCCTGGATGATGATTTGGGTGCCGTATTCATAGATGCCGGAGCCGGAGGTGGAGCCCATGAGCGAGTCGTCGGGAGAGACGGTGACTTGGTAGATGTTGGGGAGGAAAAGTGCGGCGAAGGCTGTGTCGACGGTGACGACGATGGGACGTGGATTTTGTGTGTTGCCGTCAGTCCAGGCAGAGAAGTAGTAGCCGTGGTTGGGGATGGCGGTGAGGGTGGCGGTGGAGCCATAGGCGACAGTGCCATGGCCTTCGACCCGTCCACGGAGGGAGTCGAGCGAGACGGCTGCGACGTAGTAGGAGTCGACAGAGAATTGGGCAGTGAGGGTGGTGTCGGAAATGACGGTGAGGAGGCGTGGGTTGGTGGTGTCGGCATCGGTCCACTGGACGAAGTGGTAGTGGTCGGCCGGGATGGCGGTGAGGGTGGCGAGGGATTGGTAGCTGTAGGTGCCGCCACCGATGACGGTGCCATGCGAGGGCGAGTCGCTGTTGGCGGTGACGGTGTAGGAGTTGATGGCAAAGATGGCGGTGAAGCCTATGTCTTCAGTTACTACGACTGTGCGGGGATTGTCGGTGTTGCCGTCGTTCCACTGCACGAAGTGATAGCCGTAGAAGGGTGTGGCAGTGATGAGAGCGGGAGTGTTGTAGTTGTAGGTGCCGCTACCGCTGACGGTGCCGTAGGCGCCGTTGCTGCTGATGGCGGTGATGGTGTAGGAGTTGAGGGCAAACAGGGCGGTGTAGGTGGCGTCGTGGGTCATGGTGACGAGGCGCGGATTGTTGGTGTCGCCGTCGTTCCAACTTTGGAAGTGGTAGCCGTAGTTGGCATGGGCTGAGATGTTGACGGGTGTGTTGTGGGTGTAGGTGCCGCTGCCGGTGGTGGTACCCATGGTGGTGTTGTTGCTGAGTACGGTGAGCGAATAGGTGTTGATGGCAAAGATGGCCGTAAGGGTGGTGTTGGCGCTGACGGTGAGCATGCGCGGGTTGTCGGTGTTGCCGTCGCTCCATTGGACGAAGTGGTAGCCATAGGCGGCGGAGGCGGAGAGGTTGGCGGTGGCGGCAAAACTATAGGTGCCGCTGCCGAAGGCGACGCCCATGGCGGTGTCGTTGGAGAGGACGTTGACGGTGTAGGTGTTGGGGGCGAAGATGGCGGTGAGTACTGTGTCGGCGGTGACTTGGAAGGAGCGAGGATTTGTGGTGTTGCCATCGTTCCATTGCACAAAGTGGTAGCCGAAGAATGGGGTGGCGGTGAGTTCGATGGAGGTGAGATAGCTGTAGGTGCCGCCACCGGAGACGGCGCCCATGGAGTTGTTGCTGCTGTTGGCTGTCACAGTGTAGAGGTTGACTGCGAAGTTGGCGGCAAAGGTGGAGTCTTGTGAGACGAGGATGGTCCGTGGGTTGTCGGTGTTGCCATCATTCCAGGATGTGAAGTGGTGGCCGAGGTAGGGGGTGGCGGAGATGACGGCTTGGTTTTGATAGTAGTAGAGTCCGCCGCCGTTGACGCTGCCCATGGTGGGATTGTTGTTGAGGACGGTGATGGTGGAATAGTTGGAGAGGAAGATGGCTGTGAAGAGAGAGTCCTGCGTGACGGTGACTGTGCGTGGGTTGTCTGTGTTGCCGTCGTTCCAGCATTGGAAGTGGTAGTTGGCTAATGGGGTGGCGGTGAGTGTGGCGGTGGAGTTGTAGCCGTAAAGGCCGGAGCCGGACACGGTGCCACGGGTGGAGTCGTTGCAGGCGACGGTGACGTAGGAGTTGTCGGAGACGAAGAAGGCGGTGAAAGTGGTGTCGGAGGTGATGTTGATTGTGCGGGGGTTGGCGGTGTTGCCGTCGTTCCAGCGGAGGAAGTGATAGTCGGTGTTGGCAATGGCCTGGATGATGGCTACTGAGGTTGAGCATGTGGGCTGTTGGGTAATGGAGACACTGCCCATGATGCTGTTGTTGACGTTGAGTGTGAGTTGGTAGGGTGTGGTTTCGATGAGGTTGGGGAAGTTTTCCCAGTAATCAGCCATGAAATATGATAGGAGCGAGCCGCAGGGCACGAACACTTGTGTGGCGGTGGTGGCGGAGGCAAAGGTGTTGGCGTAGATGACGGGAGGTGTGGCGCCGAGCATGGTGATGGTGTTGAGGGTGGCGGTATTGGCGAAGGCGCGGTTGCCGATGGTGGCGATGGAGGCGGGGAACGTGAGCTCTCCGCCTACGAGGGAGCATCCATTGAAGGCGTCGGCCCCGATATATGACAGCGATTGGGGGAGGAGGGGATTGACCAAGCGGTAGCATCCGCCAAAGGCGTTGGCGCCGATGGTGTCGAGTGAATTGCCGAGGGTGATTTGGGTGAGGCGGGTGCAGTTGCGGAAAGCAGAGTCGCTTATGGAGGGGGTGTTATTGCCTATGGTGACTTGGAAAAGGCGGTCGCAGCCGTAAAAGGCATCGGGGGGGATGGCTGCGGCGGCTGAGCCGGTGTTGAAGAAGATGATGCTGTCGCAATTGCTGAAAGCACCAGGGCCCATGGACGTGAGATTGGCAGGGAGCTGAAGTGTAGAAGGGATGCGCGAGCAGCCTTGGAAAGCGTGGTCGCCGATGGTGGCGAGGGAGTTGGGGAGGAGGAGCTGGTTGGAGATATTGCGGCAAAGGGCGAAGCTATGGCTTCCGATGGATTGCAGGGTCTGGGGCAGGGAAAGGTTGGTGAGGCTGGTCATGCCGTAGAAGGCGTAGGAGGGGATACGCTGGACGGCGGATCCGATGGTGAGGGTGGAGAGTTGGCTGAAGGGTTGGAAGGCGTGGGAGGGGAGACAGCCTTGTGCGTTGCAGAAGGAGGCGTCGGAACAGTTGATGGCGTTGTATTGGAGTTGGGTTACGGCTTGGCAGCCAGAGAAGGCGTGGGTGTCGATGGTGGCGAGATTGAGGCCTATGGTGATGGAGCTGAGGTTGGAGGCATTGTAGAAAGAATAGGAGTGGAGGGTTTGGACGCTGTCGCCAATGGTGAGCGAGTGGAGTGCGTTGAGTGGGAGCGAGGATTGATGGCCCGCGCTGGTGATATAGCTGCAGACGGCATTGATGGCGTTGTAGTTTATGTGTCGAACGTTGTTGCATCCAGCAAAGGCGTTGTGGGAGATTTGCGAGAGCGAGGTGCCGATGGAAAGGGTGTCGAGCGAGGAGCAGTTGCTGAAGGCCCAGTTGCCGAGTATGGTGACGGAGTTGGGGATGAAGATGGACCGGAGGGTGGTGCAGCCTTCGAAGGCTACGTTGCCTATGATGCTGACACTTGAGCCCAATTGTGCGGTGAGGAGGCTAGTGCATCCTTGGAACGCTCCTACGCCAATGGTGATGATGGAATTGGGCAGGGATAAGGAGGTGAGGCCGCTGCAATGGTTGAAGGCTCCATCGCCGATGACGGTGATGGAGGCGGGAAGGGTTATTGCGGTGAGGCCAGTGCATGAGTGGAAGGCATTGGGGCCGATGGTCTGGACCCTGTAGGTGTTGGAACCATGGGAGACGGTGGTGGGGATGGTGAGTGAGCCCGTGGGTTTGGTGAAGCCGTAATAATAGTTGTTGTTGGTGAGTCGGGGGAAGGTGACGGAGACGGTGGAGTCGGTCAAGATGTTATAATAGAGGGTCTGGCCACTGGTGCATACAGCCGAGAAATCGTAGGCAAAGGCATTGTAGTGGAAAGCTGTAAGCAGTAGCAGCAAGGCGGTTTTGACTATTGTGCTTTTCTTCATTGTGGATATTCTTAACGAGAGGTTCGTAAATTATTGAGTAACAAAAACGATTTGTTCGCCGTAGGAGGTGCCGTTTACGTTTGTGGCATAGGCCCGGACGTAGTATGTGGTGGCAGGGGTGAGGTTGTGGAGATGGCTTGTGAAGGAGCCGTTGCCAGCGCCGTCGGAGGTATGGGAATCGGCGGTGGTTGGGAGGGGGGAGGTGCTGTAGCAGACGCCACGCTGAAGAGTCGGGAATCCGCTATCGTTGGAGATGTTGCCGCCGCAGATGGCACTCTGGGTTGTGATGTTGGTGACTTGGGCTGTGGTGACGGTGGGAAGGCCGTTGAGTGTGGTGAAGGTGACGGTTTGGCTATAGGCAATGCCGGAGAGGTTGCGGGCATAGGCACGGAGATAGTAGGTGGTGTTGGGCTGGAGGTTGGAGAGTTCGGTTTCGTAGTCGCCGATGCCGGTGCCTAAGTTTATATGTAGATTTTCGAGTGTGGGGTCGGGAGTTGTGCTCCAGCAGATGCCGCGATCGTTGATGGGGAATCCTCCATCGGAATAGAAGCTGCCGGAGCAGGTGGCGGCGGTGGCTCGTATGTTAGAGATTTCGGGATTGCCGACTGTGGGAAGCCCTTCGAGTGTGCGGAAAGCGATTTGCGGCCCATAGCCGATGCCCATGCTATTGCGGGCGTAGGCGCGGACGTAGTAGGTGGTGTTGGGGGAGAGCTGGACTTCGGTTTCGAGCATGCCGTTGCGGTTCTGGACAGTGACTTTGTTGTTTTCGATGGTGGGATATTGGATTACGTCGTAGACAAAACCGCACTCGCTGATGGTGGAGTTGCCGTTTTGGACGATGGAGCCGTGGAGCTTTGCCGAGGAGGCTGTGATGTCGGTAGCATTGCTGGTGTTGAGCACTGGCACAGAGGGGCCTTTAATTCTGACTACACCGATGTCGAAGCTTTCCTGTCCAAGGGCTCGGTTGTCGATGTATATGTTTTGGGCCTCGTAGAGGGAGTCGGGCTGGATGGCAATATAGTAGCCGTCGTTGAGTTGCTGGACATCGATGTTGACCGAGAAAGAGCCGTCAGATTCGGTGTAGACGGTTTGTCGGTTTTTTTTGCCATTGGTGGAGACGACTTTCACTCCCTGCAAGGGCTGGAGAGAGTGCATGTCCTGGAGAGTGCCATAGAAGCGTGTGGTGACATGGATGCCTTCTTTCTCTAAGTCCTTGACGCACGACTGGAGGGCAGGCGACAGGAGGAGTGTGAGGATGATTGTGATGATTATGTTTCGACGCATGGATATCAGAATTTAAAGGTTAAACCTAATGTTGGGGTTGTTGTTTGAGGAGTGGTGATGAAGGAAGGGGCCATGGTGATGTCGAAGGGGCTTTTGGGTTGTGCTGTTATGGCCCGGATGAGGTTGAAGACATAGAGTGCACCCGCCATTCCCCAAGAGATGTAGGAGAGCGGTTGCATCGTGTTGTAGGTTTGGCTCGCTTTGGCGAAGTCGGTTACAGAAACATTGTCGGAGCGCATGATGTTCAGTTGTTGCTGGGCGACACGATAGCTGATGATGCCGCCACCGATGAAGATTGCTTCTCCTGCGAGGGTGAAGATACCTTCGGCAACATGTGTTTTGCTGATTTGTCCCCAGCCGGGGATGACGGCCGATTTGGCCAAAGAGACCAGATTCTCGGCAGTGGAGGTGAGGCCCAGGCGGTCCCACACAGGTTCGACGTTGCTCATGGATGCCACTTGACAAAGGACGTAGACCCACCATTTGCCGTTGCTGAGTTGTGTGGAGTAGAGACCTACCCGGTTGACGGGAACTTTGTATTGTTCGGAGATGACCTTATAGTCGGTGCCTGCGTCGAGGGCTTCGGCCACTTTTTGGGCGTCGAAGGGTTGGCCAAGGCGGTTGGCTGTGCTTTGGAAAACGCGTACCATGGCTTGGGCCAAGGCACTGTTGACGGTGGAACCTTCGCCCGACTCGCGGACATAGATGTAGGTCTCGTTGCCTGGCTTGGGTAGTTCGCGCATCCAGGCGGGTTCTCTCTTGGCTTGGCAGGGCAGAGCGGCTGCAAAGAAGAGAAGTATCAGGAGGTATTTTTTCATTTTCATGGGTTGAACAGGGATGTTTAGCACTCGTTCGTTTTTTCTAAAACTTCATTTGAGACGAGTTTGTATTGTCTGCCACAGGAGCAGCGGAGCGACTGGCCGAGGCGCTGCCCGCATTCGCATACCCAGCCGATGCGACGAGCGGGAACACCAGCCATGAGGGCATAATCGGGGACATCGTGGGTGACTACCGCACCGGCGGCTATGAGGGCGCTGCGGCCCACGTTATGGCCACAAACGATGGTACTGTTGGCTCCCAAAGAGGCACCTTCTTTGACAACGGTTTTGGCGTAGATGCCATGGACGGGGAAATGGGCACGAGGGGTGGTGACATTGGTGAATACACAGCTGGGGCCGCAGAATACGTTGTCTTGTATTTCAACTCCTTCGTAGACGGATACATTGTTCTGAATCCGGACTCCATTGCCGATGTGGACATTGTTGCCAACGTTGACATTCTGCCCCAAAGAGCAGCGCGACCCGATGCGCGCGCCTTTTTGAATGTGGCAAAAATGCCATACTTTGGTGTCGTCGCCTATGATTACATCGTCATCGACATAGCTGCTTTCGTGTATGTATGCCTCGCTCATTCTTATATGTTTGTTTGTTATTGTTGCTGCTGGGTATTGTTGTTGGGTGATTGGCCTATGTTGGACAGGCAGGTGGATAGACTATTGGTCCAATATGGGATTCTTATGCCGAATGTTTCTTTGAATTTTGTTTTGTCAAGAACTGAATAGCTGGGCCGCTGCACAGGGCTTGGGAATTCGTGGCTGTGGCAGGGCTGTATGTCGCAGTGGAGATGCCCCGATTGGCGGGCGATTTCTTTTGAGAAGTCGAACCAGCTGCATACCCCTTCGTTGCTGTAGTGATAAAGTCCCTCGTTGCCTACGTGCTTGTTCTCTTCAAGAATGGTGCAGATGGCCTGTGCCAGGTCACCGGCATAGGTGGGTGTGCCTACTTGGTCAAACACCACTTTTAGCGACGGTTTGGTGGCCGTGAGGTCAAGCATTGTTTTGCAGAAATTTTTTCCATATTCACTATATAGCCACGCGGTCCGAATAATTATGCTGTGGCAATGGGAACGAAGGATTGCCTGTTCGCCGGCCAACTTGGTGCGGCCGTAGGCGCCAGTGGGGTTGGTGGGTTCGTCTTCGGTGCAGGGTGTGTTGTTTTTGTTCCCCCCGAACACATAGTCGGTGGAAATGTGGATTAAGAGGCCGTTCACAGCAGCCATAGTGTTTGCAAGATGGTTGACCGCGGTGTGGTTGAGCAAGTCGGCCATCGGCTCGTCGCTCTCGGCTCTGTCGACGTTGACATAGGCGGCGCAATTTATTATGGTGTCAATCTTGTTGCTGTGGACAAAACGATCGACAGCATCGGGATCAGTTATGTCGAGTTCGTTGATGTCGGTATAGAAATAGTGGTGGCAGGATTTTGTGCTGCAACGACGGATGTGACTCCCTAATTGGCCATTGGCGCCTGTGACAAGTATGTTCATGAGCAGTTATCAGATGAAAGGGGTTTGAAAGGCTTTGAGGCAAGGGTGGTGTTTGTCTTTTTCGGAGAGGATGACCTTGTCGGCGGGTATGCCCCAGTCTATGCCGAGATCCGGATCGTTCCATGCAATTGCGCCTTCGCTTTGAGGAGCATAGAAGGCGTCGCATTTATACTGGAATATGGCTTCGGAACTCAGGACGGAGAAACCATGGGCAATGCCTTTAGGCATGAAGAACTGCCGGTGATTGTCGCCCGATAGTTCGACGGCAACATGTTGACCAAAAGTGGGGGAGTTTTTGCGGATGTCGACGGCAACGTCGAGAACAGTGCCTTTCACCACACGCACTAATTTGCTTTGGGCAAAAGGCGGACACTGGAAATGAAGTCCGCGTAGCACACCATATCGAGACATGGATTCATTGTCTTGGACAAAGATGATGTCTGTCCCTGTGTGCTGACTGAAATCCTTGGTGTTGAAGCTCTCGAAAAAATAGCCCCGGGAATCGCCAAACACTTTGGGTTCAATAATCAGTACTCCGTCTATTTTGGTTTTGATGATTTCCATTATTCGTCTTTTATGAGATTGATGAGGTATTGGCCGTATTGGTTTTTGAGCATGGGTTGAGCTATGCGGCGGAGGTCGTCGGCGGTAATCCATCCTTTTTCATAGGCGATGCTTTCCAGACATGCGACTTTGAGACCTTGGCGTTTCTCAATGACCTCGATGAAGGTGGAGGCCTCGGCCAAAGAGTCGTGTGTGCCAGTGTCGAGCCAGGCAAATCCACGTCCGAGCAGCTGTACTTTCAGCTCGTTGTCTTCGAGGAATTGCTGGTTCACTGAGGTGATTTCTAATTCTCCACGGGCAGAAGGCTTGATGTTTTTTGCAATGGATACAACTTTGTTGGGATAGAAGTAGAGCCCCACTACAGCGTAGTTTGATTTTGGCTGTTTGGGTTTTTCTTCGATAGAGAGGACATTGCCTTCTTTGTCGAATTCGGCGACCCCGTAGCGTTCGGGGTCCGCTACCCAATAGCCGAACACTGTGGCTTTTTGGTCCTGCTCGGCAGCGGCTACTGCATCGCGGAGCAATTTGCCAAAACCGTTGCCTTGGAAAATATTGTCGCCGAGAACAAGGCAGACAGAATCGTTGCCGATGAACTCTTCGCCGATGAGGAATGCTTGGGCGAGGCCGTCGGGAGAGGGCTGCTCAGCATAACTGAAGTGGACGCCATAGTCCGAGCCATCGCCTAAAAGGCGCCGGAATCCTGGTAGGTCGTAAGGGGTGGAGATGATGAGAATATCCCTGATACCGGCAAGCATAAGTGCCGAAATGGGATAGTAGACCATCGGTTTGTCGTAGATGGGGAGGAGCTGTTTGCTAACACCCTTTGTAATGGGGTACAGGCGGGTACCAGACCCGCCTGCTAAAACTATACCCTTCATATAATCTCTTTTTGGATTTGAGACATCAATTATTTATGTTATGACTCTTTTTTCTTTTTCCCGTTGGAGTCGCCTTCGCCATAACCGTAGCCGTAGCCATAGCCGTAACCATAGCCGTAGCCATAGCCGTAGCCATAACCATAGCCGTAACCATAGCCATAACCGTAGCCGTAGCCACCGTAGCGGTGCTTGATAACAGGTACGTCGGTCATGATAATGGCCATGTTCTTGAACTTGTTCTTATCACTAAGCTCTTGGATGAACGGGAAGGAACTCTTGTTCAAATAGCCAACACGCATGATGTAGGTGGTGAGGTCGGCACAGTGGTTGATGATAGAAGCATCGGCAACAATCTGGGCAGGAGTGGAGTCGAGGATGACATAGTCATAGTGTTCACGCAGATAGTCTACCAGTTTGTCCATCTTGTCTCCCAGTAACAATTGGGTGGCATTGGGCGGTGTCTTTTCGCACACTATATAGTCGAGACATGGTGAGGTTTCGCTGTGCATGATGATCTTAGTGAGGTCATCTTCTTTGCCCAACATATAGTGGATTAAGCCTTGTCGGTTGTGACGGTCGATGGTTTTGGACAGGCTGCGTTTACGCAGGTCGCAGTCAACCAGTATGGTTTTCTTCCCAAGGTAGGCCAGCGAAAGTGCAAGGTTGAGTGCAACGAATGACTTACCTTCACCAGGGATAGTGGAAACGGTCTGGATGACTTTTTGATTGTCTTTTAGGAAGAATGGAATGTTGGAATGCAATATTCGGAATGCTTCTGTCACGACATCGGTGCCATTGGCCGTAACAATGATTTCATCGTTGGCACGGCCCTCGGGTTTCTGAGGAATTTCGCCTAAGATGGGGATGCTCATGGCCTTCTCAATGTCGAATTTGGTACGCAGCTTGACATTGAAGAAGTTGATGCCGAACATTATCAAAGCCGGGATGGCGATGCCACAAATAAGTCCGACAAGAATGTGCATGGACAGGTGGGGGCCCAAGTTGGAACGCACAGCAGGTTCAACAACCTTTGCATTAGCCACTGTGATGGCAAGATTCATGGCGTTTTCCTCACGTTTGCTCAGCAAGTAGAGGAACAATTCCTCCTTGATTTTCTGCTGGCGCTGAACCTCTTCAACGGCTTTCGATTGTGTGGGCAGCGCAGATATCTGACCCTGTGCACGCGACAATTGGGATTTGGCTGCACGCAGTCTGTAACTAACCGAACTGATAAGGTTGTCTATAGCAGCAAGGATTGCGCTGCGGTTCGATTCCATCTGTTGCTGAAGGCCGCGAGCAGTGGGGTTGTTTGGACCGGCCGATTTCAGAATCTTCTGGTACTGGAGCAGAAGATTGTTGTATTGATGAATCAAACTCTGTACGCCAGCATCGGAGATACCGACATTGCCGGGGAGGAGTTCTTCTTTATTGGCAGGGTCGGTGAGGTAGTTTTTGATGTCGTTGATCATCGTCAATTCGGCCTCTAAAGAAATCACCTCATCGGTATAACGTGTGCCTGTTTGAAGCAGGGATCCAGAAGCCGTGTTCAGCTCAGGCAGACCTGAACTTCTTTTTACCTGAGCAACTTTAGAGTCCACATCCTCCAGCTCGCCAGAGATAAGAGCTATACGTTCAGATACGAATTGCTCCGTTTTCTGGGCAATCAGGTTCTTGTCATTGATTCCGTCTTCGTTGTATGCTTCTACTAATGCGTTGATAGTCTCTTTTGCGCGCTGCTCGTTGTTGTCGGAGAAAGTAATAACAAGCACATCGGCATTCTTGTCCAGACGGCCTACCGACAGACGACGTACTATCTGATAGGCTTTTGCCATTATCGGGCATTCGGACATGTTGTAGGTAACACCCACATCCTTGTCAGAGAAAAAGGAAGTCTTGTCAATGGTAAATGAGACGTATTTGTTGAGCGAAACAGGGTCGGTATAATAGGCGGTTCCTTTGTTCTTGGCGGTGCCGCCGCTCACTGTGGTCACTACATAATTGTAGCGGTTTTTGTCTATAGGCGTAACCTCGACATTGATGTTGACATCGGAAAAGTCGGTATTTTGGGTGTATACCTTCATTTCCAACGGACGATCTTTATAGTAAGAGATTTTGGTGAAAAGACTCCTACGGTCACACATCTGGTTCAGATTCAGTTTGGTGACCACATTCTTGGCAAGAGGAGACGACTTCAATAAGAAAATCTCATTTTCAAGTGAATGCACACCAAAGTCATCGCCCATTGTGTTGAGAATGGCATCCATGTTACGCATATAGCCGTTGCGGTTGTTCTCATCCTGACGCACCATGATGGTGGAACGACACTCAAAGTCCTTCGGTTTGGTCTTGAATATAATGCCTGCCACCAACAAGCAGACGAATATTGACAATGCAAACCAGTACCAGTTGTTGATAACTATGAAAACAAGATCTCGCAATGAGATTGTACTCTCTGAATCCTGATTGTTGTTGGCCTGAGGATTCTGTACATTTTGTAATTGCTGTTGATTTTCCATAATCAGATTATATATGCCACACTTGTTATTAGGCTAATGCATTAATTATTATTTATTGTTACCCAGGTAGCGTTGAGACAGAATGTAGTAATAGAATACTGACGACAATACCGACACGATTGATACGGCACTCGAGACGTAAGTCATAATCATAGGATCCCGGTCTGCATTTCTCTTCTTCCGCATATTTGGTTCAACATAAACTACATCATTCTGGTGGAGATAATAATAGGGGGAATCGAAAACCGTTTTCGACGAAAGGTCAATCTCGCCGATTGTGCGAAGTCCGTTTTCTTCACGGATAACTGTAACATTATGACGCTGTCCGTAGATGGTCAGGTCGCCCACCATGCTGAGAGCCTCAAAGATGGTCAGACGTTCGCCCGACACAACGAGCTGTCCCGGACGAACCACATCGCCCAGCACACAAACCTTAAAGTTCATCAGTTTCACAGTGACCACGGGGTCTGTGATATGCCCTTCGCTTATAAGTTTGCTCTCAATCAGTGAAGCTAATTCGTTATGAGTGAGTCCTACAACATGCAACTTTCCCAGTACGGGGAAGATGATATCACCATCGTGGTTGACAAGGTAGCCAGACACAATCGAACTTCCGGGATTCATCACTATTCCGTTCTGGATAGCAATTTTGTTGGTTTCCTGGTTGAACTGAATCGTGGACTCAGGGGTCTCGCTCTCAACATAAATGCCCAAAAGGTCGTTGGCCTGGATTCCGCCAGAAAATTGCCCCTTCAAGGCAAATGCTGAATCTCTTTTCGCATCATGAATGTATGCTATTTCTGATGATGGGCCACACGACACCACCAGCAAAGAAAACAGCAGTACTCCAGGCAATAATTTCTTTATTTCCATAGTATACTTATTATTTATCATTTTTTTCACTATCAATACCTTGGAAACATGTTTTGTTCGAACAGTCTCATCGGTAATTTTGCAAAGATACATTTTTTTTCGCGTCCAAACACTTTTTTTATAAAAAAAGTATTTTTTCTTCGACGAAACCTTGTTCATCTTTTTTTTCTGCCCTTGTGACAAAAGAAAGATTGCTCCGAATATGTGCAACGGTTTTGACATGTATGGCTGGTAAAATCAGGGTAGGTCTGCGCTATTTTAATTGAGTGTGTCTCAAACTTTATATCGTCTTCTGTTAGTTATTTTCCATCCAAATCAGGAAAAAGATGTATATTTGCATCCTAAACTGATTAAAAAATGCAAGCTTTCATCCCAGCCGCTGGATTAGGCACTCGCCTATCCCCACTCACCGAGCACCGCCCAAAGGCTCTTGTTGAGGTTGACGGAACCCCTTTGCTCAAAATAGTGATAGATCGGCTGTCTCAATTCGGAATCTCCAGAGTGGTGGTTAATGTGCATCATTTTGCCGACATGGTTTGCGACTACATCCACTCAGCAAAGTGGAACGCAGAAGTAGTCGTCTCCGACGAGACCGAAATGCTTCTCGACACGGGTGGAGGACTGAAAAAGGCCGAACCACTCTTCAATCCTGCCGAACCCATCCTTATCCATAACGTCGATGTCCTTTCGGCCATTGATTTCCATGCCATGGAGCAAACCCACATGCGTAACAAAAATATGGCCACCCTTGCTGTGTCGGACAGAAACACCTCCCGGCTCCTTCTGTTCGACAGCAACCAGCTTCTTGCAGGCTGGTCCAACCTCAACACCGGCGAGACCAAATGGGTTCAATCGCCCACTCCCAAATACCGTCCTGTTGCTTTCAGTGGCATCGCAATCCTCCATCCCCAGCTTTTGGCGCTCATGCCCCCTGCCGACCATCCTTATCCCATTATTCCGTGTTACCTCGACATCGCCAAAACTCATAGAATAAGTTCTTTCGTTCATTCATCCAGCCTATGGATGGATGTCGGAACTCCTCAACGATTATCCCAAGCCCAATCATGGTACCGTTCCTTACCGAAGTAGCCCGTCGGCTTGTAGCCGACCATCCAAGTGATCTCGACCGCGTTATTGTTGTCTTCAATAATCGCCGTTCTGGATTGTTCCTCCGACAGAAATTCTTGGCAGAGTCGATCTCCCCGATGTTTTTGCCCCAGACTGTTGGAATGGACACCCTTATCAACGAATGGGCTGGTCTGGAGATTGTCCCTAACGAGTTGCTCCTGTTCGAACTGTACGAGGCGTACAAACAATGCCAGTCCGATAGTCTGAAATACGACACCTTTGAGGAATTCATGTCGTTTGGCGATATGATGCTTGCCGATTTTTCCGAGATAGATTTGTATTGCGTAGATGCCAGCCAATTGTTTTCCAACCTACATGATATCAAATCTATCGGGGAGTGGAATATTGAAACAGGCCACCTCACCCCTTTCCAAGAGAAATATCTTCAGTTCTACCACTCGCTCTATCAGCTTTACTCCAGTTTCCGCACCCGACTCCTTGCTCAACACAAAGCCTTTGTTGGCATGGCCTACCGCCATGTGGCCGAAAACATGGAGAACATCACCAAACAGATGGGTGACCGTTACTATTATTTCGTGGGTTTTAATGCCCTCTCAACCAGCGAGGAACGTATTATCCACCGATGTGTTGTCGAGGGGAAAGGCACACTAATCACCGATGGCGACGCTTTCTATTTCGATAACGACCAGCAGGAAGCAGGCTTCTTTCTCCGTAAACACAAACACCTCTTTCCCGGAATAGACAATTACGACAACCATTTCGCCGCAGGACACAAAAACATCACTTTGGTCAGCTGTCCGGAAAACGTGTTGCAGTGCAAATATGCTGGCTGCATCATCCAGCATTATCTTCAGGAATCACCTGATTCCAAACTAAGTGACACCGCCATTGTTCTTGGAGACGAATCATTATTACTGCCAGTCCTCAACAGCCTTCCGAGCGAAGTCAGAACCGCCAATGTAACTATGGGCTTCCCCATGACCAACACCGCCATCCATTCGTTGGTCCTAAAACTATTCTCACTGCATTCCCGTCGCCGTGGCGAAACGTTCTACCACCAAGATATTTTGGATGTAATCTCCGATGTTTTTGTTTCCAAACTCCTTGGAACAAATGACCTATATGCTTCGTTGAATAGAATACTATTCCAAGAACATGTCATCTTTTCCGACTTTGAAACCCTCTCTTCTCTTTGCAGTCAGTCGGGCCTCAACCTCAAGCCCGTCCATTTTCTTTTCAGCAATTCAACCCCAACTCCCGACGATTTTCTTCAGCTATTGAGCCAACTAATCCAGCAGATCTATGTCAACAAAATAACCGACACCAATATCAGAGAAAAAGAGGCTTTAGCCTGCCTTTTGGAAATCACAAATCATTTTCAAGACATTCAAAACCAATATCATTTCATCGAGACCCTTTCTGTCCTCCAGAAAATCTACACCCGATTGGCCCAGCGACGTTCCGTCGCCTTCTATGGAGAGCCCCTCGAAGGGCTACAGATTTTAGGAGTGCTTGAAACGCGTAACCTTGATTTCAAGCATCTTATACTACTTTCTGTCAACGAAGGCACTCTTCCTGCTGCACGAAGCTTTAGTTCGCTGATTCCATATAATTTAAAAGTGGCTTTTGGGCTTCCCACCTTTCACGAAAAGGACGCAGTCTATGCCTATAATTTCTACCGACTTCTCCAGCGTGCCGATGACATCCACATACTCTACAGCACCGAGTCCGATACCATGGGCAAAGGCGAACCCAGCCGTTTTATCCAGCAGATTCGGCGTGAACTTGCACAACAATACCCCGAAAGCATCACGCTCACAGAAGAGATAGTCTCAGCCGACAATGTTCCTCTTTCTGTCCTCCAACCCACCAGCGCTGATAAGACCCCGAGCGTCCTTTCACTCATTGAGGAAATAGTGACTCGCGGACTCTCCCCTTCGGCACTCAACAAGTACCGGGCCTGTCCCCTCAAATTCTATTACGAAAACATTTTAGGCATAGAAGAGCCCGACCGAGTAAATGAAGACTTGGAGCAAAACGAATTGGGAAGCTGCATCCATGCCGCCCTGGAGAATATCTTTTCCCGCGACACCGACCGCCACATCAAGGCCGAAACCCTCCAGCAGGCCCTCGACACGATAGACTCCATCATTGACCAGACCCTCTCCATTCAGTTCCACCATGGCCGCAGCACTCTGGGGAGGAACCATTTCCTCAAATCGGTCGCCAAAACCCAAATAACCAACTTCCTGAAATCCGAGCAAAAATACCTCTCCACAGTGGGCAGTATCGAAATCATCGGCCTCGAGCAACCGCTCAGCCACACGCTGGACATCCCATCGTCAACCGGCTCCACCCGTGTGCTCATATCCGGCATAGCCGACCGCATTGACCTTACCAATGGCACCATCCGCGTCATCGACTACAAATCTGGCAAAGTAGACGGACGCGAATTGCACGTCGCCGACCCCGACCCCGACTGGACCTCCGTCTCCGACAAGTGGTTCCAGCTCATGACCTACGAATGGCTCTTCTACCACAACCACAACGGCTCCCATCCCCACATCTCAGGCATCTTCCCCCTCCGCCATCTCAACTCCCAACTCCTCACTGCCTCATGGGAAGGCTCAGACATCATCACCCCTGCCCATCTCGCCACCTTCGAACATATGCTCCAGCAGCTTGTTTCCGACCTTCTCAACCCCGACCTCCCATTCCAGGCCAACCCAGGCAACAAATCATGTGCCTACTGCCCCTTCAGCGAAATATGCAATCGGTGAAAAAATAATCACCCAATCAAAAAATATTTGTATCTTTGCAGATTGATAAACAATATTCCTCTCAGACCGTGGCAAGGCCTAAAGGAATGTTGCACATGTTGTTACGAAATAATAATATTGTATATACAAATGAGAAAAACACTATTAACACTCCTCATGGCCACTGTTGTCCTGCTTACGGGATGCAGCGGATTGTCCAAAATGAAGTCTAATAGCAAAAAGATTCGCTATCAGGCCAACCCCGACCCTGTAGAGGTCCGTGACGACAAAGTGGTGGTTAATTTTACTGCTTCTGTCCCTGCCAAATACTTCGACAAGGGCGTTGCACTTTTCATCCAGCCCGTTTTCACCTGGGAAGGCGGTACCACTCCGCTCGACCCCATCACCGTGAAAGGCGAGTCCGTCTCTGGTCCCGGCCCAACCATCAACTACACCACTGGTGGCCGGTTCACCTACAGCGATGCTCTCGACTATAAACCAGGTATGGAAACCGGTAAGGTTACCTTGGCTCCCGTGGGGTATAAAACCTCCACCGTCGACGACGAAGCCCTCTTCGCCGACCAGATTGTCGAGCAGCATAAAGGCGTAGTGTTCCCCACAGTCCTTATATCAGATGGTGTCAACATCACCGCCGAATGGATCGACATCCGCGGCAACATCTCCATCGCCCCCCTCAACTACAACAAAAAACAGGGCGTGGTCGAAACCGCCGACATCTATTTCCCCAACGGCACCTCCATCCTCGACTGGGGATGCGATATGAATGTCCGCTTCAATGCCCAGTACACCGTCAACGACCTCAAACGTGTCATGCTCGAAAACGGTCTGCCCAAACAAATCACCATCACCGGTTGGGCCTCTCCCGAAGGTGAGGAAACCGCCAACGTGGGCGTCTCCAAAAACCGTGCCGACATCGCCACCGCCGAGCTCCGCCGTGTTCTCGACGACGTGCTCAACACCATGGCCCGCCGTGCCAAAGTCAAACCCCAAGACATCGAATACTACAAGCACAACCAGCTGAAAAAGATGGTAATCACCACCCGCTCCGCTGGTGAAGACTGGGTACACTTCGTCGTCATGGTCGAAGAGAGTGGCATCCAAGACCGCCACGCCATCGTCAATGTGGTCGAAACCCAGCAGAACCTTGTCAAGCGCGAACAGATGATCCGCAACTATGCTGAGACCTATCCCCAGCTCGAACGCGAAATCTTCCCCAGCCTGCGTCGTGCCCAAATAGCCCTCTACTACTCCGAGGCTCGTCTCACCGACGTCGAGCTGGCAAAACAGGCCACCCTCAACCCCTCCAAGCTCTCTTTCGACGAGCTCATGTATGCCGCTTATATTAACTATAACTACGACACCAAGCTGAAGTACTACAAATGGGCTACCGAGAACCATAGTGCCGAATGGGGCGCTTGGAACAATGCCGGTGCCATCGCTTTCTATCTTGGCGACTTCGGCGAGGCTGAGCGCTTCCTGAAAGTGGCTCGCGACCTCAACCCCCACAACCCCGATGTCCTCAACAACACGGGTCTTCTCTGCCTGGCACAGAAGGACTACACCCTTGCCAAATACTACTTTGAGGAAGCCCAGCGCCAAGGCAGCTCCGATGCTGAGGCCAACATCCCTCTGCTGAACCTCAAGCGTGGCAACTACGAAGAAGCACAGAAACTCCTCAAAGGATCCTCATGCAATTACAACCTTGCCTTTGCCCAGCTCATGAACGACGAGACCGAGAACTGCATCCGTACCCTCAACTGCTGTCTTGATCAGTCCGCCGAGGTCTACTACCTCCGTGCCGTGGCTTACGCCCGTCTTGGCGACCGCGAAAACTGCCTCAAAAACCTGCAAGGCTCCGTTGACCAGGAATATGACTACAAGCGCAAAGCCGCTGTCGACACCGAGTTCAAAGCCTACTGGAACGACCCCGACTTCAAACTCGTAATCAAATTGTATTAAGCAATATCCC
>Ga0247611_10000603_pt1 | contig 71879 bp, 119 predicted proteins | sample 177DNAGHGhighgp2_FD_192422 | JGI IMG/M metagenome (GOLD analysis project Ga0247611, IMG submission 192422) | Sheep rumen microbial communities from Palmerston North, Manawatu-Wanganui, New Zealand - 1770 DNA GHGhigh gp2 | ecosystem: Host-associated > Mammals > Digestive system > Stomach >...
GGGTGTACGGGGGCGGGCGTATGACACTATACAAAGCGAATAAAACCCCTAAAATTAACCAGGAACGCGAAAAAAGGAAGGAGCACACAATAATGGAAAATAAAGGAAGGAAGGCAAGCACAGCAGCACACAACAGATACAATAAAAAAACATATGAACAGATCGCAATAAGAGTTAAGAAGGGGCTGCGCGCCCGGTTTAATATGGCCTGCGCTGCTGCGGGTGTCTCCGGCGCTGATTATTTAACACGCTGTATTATGGATATAATAGAAAAATATGAGGGCAATAATACCGTGATCGCACCGGGGGCCGAAAATAGCCCGGAGGCCGGAGGGGATGAGGATGATATATAAATCTATGCTAATAGAAAACAACCGCTTAAAACGGTTAAAAATAGGGGGTATATAAGAATGTACAGACCAGGCCGAAGGAGCAAAACAACGCCCAAAAAGAATGATATAACGCGTGGCGGCGGGGTGTGTGATCCTGGTGTAAAGGAGATATGTGATCTAATGAAAAGAGCCGTTAATGTGGCATATACCGAGGAAGGCATCGTGTATTTGGGCCCCCGTAACTATGAGGATGCTAATACATTAACTGACTGCTTCTTAGATTATATTGACTATATAAAGGAAGCCGCGGGCCGGGGCGTTGATTTAATACCGGATGTTGAAGGGTTCTGCACGTTCGCGGGGATTAGCCGGAAACGGTTTATGGAATTAGGGAAAAAAACGGAATTGTACGAGTTGACACAGCAGATATTAACGGCCATCGCTGCCGCAAAAAAACAGAGGGCGCTGTCCGGTGGTATTAACCCCGTAATTTTAGCCATGGATCTGAATAATAATCACGGATACAGTAACACAAATAATACAAAAATTGACATAAACGGCCCTATTTTAAGTGCATTACCCTCGAAAAAAGACATTATTGCAGCGTTACCCGTGGAAACTGTAACGGATCACGGGAAAACAGACCAGGAACCGCCGAAAACGTGTTGATAACTGTCGTAATTTATACATTATACGACGTTTTAACGGATTGTATGCGCTATCCGGCATATGAATACAGGATACCCTGGGTCGGGGGTGTACAGGGGACTACTAGATGCGGCGGTCACCCCTCTGAGTACCCCAAAAATTAAAAGGTTCAGTCTGACAATTTGGTAAGTTATCTGAAAACAGTACATATGTTTCCGTGCAAGCAAGCTAGCTAGCAGTGCAAGCTAGTCATGCAAGCTAGCATAGCAAGCTAGCAATGCAAGCTTACAATTATACCCATATTTTCGTTTGACTAGGCAATCGACTATGGTAGACTAAGAACGAAAGGAGAGTTTACCATGGCGACAACAGAAACGATGTGTGTGCGGCTTACACCTGGTACATTAGGGGCCATAAAGAAGTTCGCCCACGATAATAACATGAGCATACGGACAGTGCTTGATGATTTGGCAGGGCTGATAAAGGAAGGATATGTCACGGCAGACAGGGGGCATATCAACGTAGGCAGTGCATATAAGGACTTTGAGAAAGCAGCTAGAGACACGGGCAAAGACCCCATTGTAGTAATTACATCAGTCACAGAACAGTTAAGGAGAAAGTGATATGGCAAATGCAAGAATGTTGATTATGTTGGATGCGGACTTGAAGGCTAAGTTCCTGGAACAGTGCGAAGCAGGGAACACAACTCCGGCAGATGCAATAGCGGCATTTTCGGACAGACTGGAAGCCGGGGATATTGAACTTCGGGACGGCGTTATCATCGGGCATTACGAAAACAGTCAGATCGAAAGCACCCCTATTGACACAAGCCTTCTTATCAAAAAGGCGAAGCAACTGAGAGTGACCCCGGAATCACTGTTAGATTCAATGATAAGGCGGTGTTGCCCGTGATTGACTATATACGTGCAACGGCGGCGGTTGTCCTTTGTGCTATTATTCTGATAATTGCGGTATGCTTCGTATATATCGTAGGCTATACCCTATGGCAGATTACGAAGCGCATTTGCGAGGGCATAGAGAAAGGCATGGATGATAGGTAGGCTGTTCGGTATCCTGTCTATTATAGGCGGCGGATACTTATTATTATGTACGGTGTCTACTGCGGTAGCACTGGCTAGAAAACTATGGGAGAAGAGACATGACAGACACAAAGATTCACATTTTTTATCAGTTTGGCGACATAGACACCTATGAGGTAGACAGCATCACTGATGATTGGGCTACTGACGAAGGGCTGTTCATTATCCGACACGATGCGGAGCCTATTCTTATTGCCAACATGAACACTATCACCTGCATCAAGGTCGAAAACTTGGAAGCTGAAAATTTCCCTAAAAATAAAAAGGGCGTTATTGATTCCGACCTTCGTATCTCGGCAGGCATCATGCGTGATGAATACCGCAATAATCCTGAGTTCCGGCAGAGCATTGTGGACAGCATGTTGAATGTTGTGAGGGGCATTGATTACGGCACAACTGATGAAGAAGTTGTGCGCAAGATGGCGGACACCATCTTCGACTATGAAACAGATAGTAATAATTAACGGCGGGCCGAAAGCAGGCAAAAAGACATTCGTTAAGTATACCGGGGAATATCTGAAAGTCCGATGGCGCAACTCTATTGATCCGTTCAAAGAGGTCGCTAGAAAAATCGGCTGGACAGGGACGTACATAGCTGCGGACAGGTCGTTCTTATATACACTGAAACACGCTTCGGCTAAATACTTCGACTGGCCTTTCAAGTGGGCAGAGAACGAGATTGCGGAGTTCTATCAGTCAGAGGATGAAGTGCTGTTCCTGTCCATCAGAGAACCCCTAGAGATAAAGAAGGTCAAGAGGGCATATCCGTCTACTGTAACGGTCTTAGTTACTAGGCCAAAACTCCCACGGATACAGAACCCCGGCGACTTAGGCGTTAACAACTATGACTATGACTTGTACGTAGACAACAACGGTTCGGAATTAGAACTGAAAGCCTATGCCACAAGGTTTGCTTCGGCTCTTATCGAAAGGGAAAGAAAAAGGAGAAAGAGAAAAGATGAACTTCGTTACAAGGGTGAGACAGCGGTTAAAGCGGAAATTCTGTAAGCATGAATATCAGCAGACCGCAGTAAGGATGCAACCGGGCGGCGCTTGCGTTCTGGAATTTACATGTATCCATTGTGGCGGCAAGGTATATTCCTCGATTGCTTAATAATAAGGAAGAAACACCTTCACATATAGTGGGGTAGTAACTCAGTTGGTCAGAGTAGCGGTCTTATAAACCGTTAGTCGTAGGTTCAAGTCCTACCTACCCTATTGAAAGGAGAAGAAACATGAAAACGCTGAAAGTATTGGCATGGGCTATTATAGCCGCCCATGTTGTTGTATACGCATGGTGGTTATTTTGAAAGGAGATACGCTATGAGATTTGGCAGAAAAGGCATTTACAAAGGCAAGACATACACGTTCACACATTGGAACCCTAAGACCAACGAAGTATGGGGAGACGATATTCTTGAACGCAGGGATTCCGTTGGGCTTCCTGTATACGGCAAGTGGGTTAATAGGGACAAGGTAAAGTTTCTCTGAGAAATGGGGTGATACCTATGGTACTGATAACACAGGACGGTGACGTTTATAACTTCGATAATGTTGTCGCTGTATGGCGGCAGGGCAAGTACATCCACGCAAAATCCACTCATGGCTTAGATTATCCGCTTGCTAAATATGCCACGGAAGACCGGGCAAAAGAAGTGTTAGAATCCTTCATCAATGATATGTTTGATACGCCTTGGACAATGATTGGGCGGTATGCGTTCCCTACGGAATAATGTCAAGATACGGAGTGCCATGCAAGGGCAGTAAAAACGGCATAGCTAATTGGATAATCGACATGTTACCAGAGGGGGACACGCTAGTTGATCTATTCTGCGGCGGCTGTGCGGTTACTCATGCGGCTATGCTTAGTGGAAAGTGGAAACACTTTATTGCTAATGACATAGACGGACGTATGCCGCAGTTCTTCATAGATGCTATTCACGGCAAGTACACGACAGAGAATCACAAGGAATGGATTAGCCGTGAGGAATTTCATGCTAACAAGGCGGCTGATATATATACGGCTATTGTTTGGAGTTTTGGAAACAACGGTGTTGATTACCTGTACGCAAGAGAGAACGAACCTATTAAGCACGCACTCCATATGGCGGTGATGTTTGATGATGTTACGGAACTGCAACAGTGGTTTGACGTAGAGAAAAGCGGTCTGCCAACGGTAAAAGAGCGCATGTCCTATTATCGGAAGAAACGAAAGAAGGACTATCAATTCCCCTTCGCCGCCCGGCTCGAAAGCGCTGAACGCCTGCAAATTTGCGAAAGATTACAGGCGCTAGAGGGATTACAGGCGCTAGAGGGATTACAGGCGCTAGAGGGATTACAGGCGCTAGAGGGATTACAGGCGCTAGAGGGATTACAGGCGCTAGAGGGATTTTATGACACCGTAACAATTCCGAAAGGTGCGGTTATCTATTGTGACCCGCCGTACAAAGGAACCAACTGCGGACGGTATGATGGTTTCGATTCTGACCGCTTTCATGAATGGGCGAGGGAACAGGACAATATCTTCATTAGCGAATATCAGATGCCGGACGACTTCATTTGTTTACAGGACAAGCAGAAACTTCTCTTATCAACAAGCAAGGGCGCAGGACACACAACCGAACGTCTTTATACAAATCAACGGACGTGGAAACAACTCAGCGATTCGTACAAAGCGAGAATCGGACAATATCAGCAACTTACACTTGACTTATGATCTATAATGCAGACTTCCTTACAAATGATATTCCTTCTGAATCGGTTGACCTTGTTGTTACAGACCCGCCTTACAAAATCGGGGGGGGTGGTTGTACGACCATCAAAGGCGGCATATTTGACAAGCGGTTAAACTCAAATGTGACGGACGGAACGCTTTTTAATAACAACGGGATAGAGTTTACTGCATGGTTGCCGGAGATATACAGAGTGCTAAAGAATGGTACTCACGCCTATATTATGTGCAACGGAAGGAATATAGCGGCCTTGCAAGATGCGGCAGAACAAGCAGGTTTCACGTTTCAAAACCTTCTTATATGGGATAAAGGCAACGTAACACCGAACCGCTATTATATGCAACGGTGTGAATTTATCCTCATGTTACGCAAGGGCAAGGCAAGGACTATCAACTATCCGGGAATGAGCAACTTGTTTTCAGTCCCTAACAAAATCGGCAAGCGGCTCCATCCCACGGAAAAGCCCGTTGGACTTATGGAAATATTCATACAAAACAGTAGTAATGCCGGGGATACGGTGCTAGACCCGTTTATGGGCGCAGGCTCGACAGGTGTTGCATCGGTACAGCTTGGCAGGCACTTTATAGGATTTGAAATAGATGAAAGATACTTCGATATTGCGAGAGGGCGCATTGGGGTAAATGTCCCTCAGTAACAAGCAGATAATTGACCTTCTATTACAATCAGACCTTGCGAACAAGAAAAATGTCCTGTCACTCATGAGCATGTCCAAAGAGATATTGCATGAGGACAGGATTTTGTCTAGGTCGGTAATGGAGAAGGCCAGAGACATATCTATGAACGAATGTGTTAAGGGCAACGTGGGATTCTATGACGCATATCAAGATTCACTCAAATACTTAGCACAGGATCACTACGACTTTGATGCCTACATGTTGTTTACGGAGCAGAACCGTGAAGCACGCACAAGGTTTTATTTACCCCGTAGGCGACTTATAAAACCGCTTGTTGTTGACCATATGCAAGATTTGATGGACGACAAGCTGGATTTGCTGACAGTTTCACTTCCCCCTGGAACCGGGAAGACGACTATTGAGGAAATGTTCATATCCTTCGTGATGGGCCATTTCCCTAATAAGCCGAACCTGTTTTCATCGTTCTCCGGCTTTATGACACGCATGTTCTACGATGCGGTGGACAACTTCATTGAATCGAACGAATACTGTTGGGCCGATGTTTTCCCGGACGTAAAGATGGAAAGCACTAATGCCAAAGAGGAAACGATAAATCTTGACCGTTGGCAACCGTTTAAGACCCTTACTTGCCGACCTATAAACGCTTCGCTGACAGGTAACACACGATGCGAAGGCTATTTGTGTGTAGACGACCTTGTATCCGGCATAGAAGAAGCATTATCTAAGGAAAGATTGGATAAACTCTTCAACAAATATGGCACTGACCTTAAAACCAGGCGCAAAGTCGGGGCGAAAGAGATACATCTAGCCACAAGATGGTCGGTTCATGATGTTATAGGTCGCTTACAAAGGCAGTATGAGGGCAATCCACGGGCAAGGTTCGTAGCTGTGCCGGATATAGACCCTAACACGGGCAAGTCGAATTTTGAGTATGACTACGGCGTAGGTTTTACGGTCAAGTATTTCACGGACATTGCAGCTACGATGGATGAAATCTCCTACCGCTGTATGTTTAAGTCCGAACCGATTGAGCGTGAAGGTATCCTTTATAACGCTGACCAGTTGAAACGCTACCTGAATCTGCCTATGGATGAAGAGGGCAACGTATTAAAGCCGGATGCCATCTTCTCTGTATGCGACACTAAGGACACTGGTAAGGACTACAACGCCCACGTCTGCATCAAGCAGTACGGCAATAAATACTATCTTGATGATGTTGTCTTTAAGAACATCGACCCCGGCGCACTTGACTACCTTAACGCTGACATGATCGTGCGTAACAAGGTACAAATGTCACAGTTTGAATCAAACAAAGAAGGCTCACGCACTGCGAATGAAGTTGAACGGATTGTTACTGAAAAAGGCTGGTTCTGCCACTTTACTAAGAAATACACCACACAGAACAAGGAAACCAAAATCATCATCAACAGCCCGTGGGTTCTGGAACACGTTTATTTCAAAGACCCGTCAATGTATGAATTGCAGAGCGACTATGCCAACTTTATAAAATTCTTATGTTCGTGGACGCAATTAGGCAAGAACACTCATGATGATGCTCCCGATGTAATGGCAATGGTAGCTATTTTCGTGGCAGAAATGCTTGGCGGACAGGTCGAAGTCATGAGCAGAGAGGAATTAGGCTTCTGATATGCTTTATAACTTTGGAAACAATCTGAGCCGTATCCGTAAGGAAAAAGGTATATCACAGAGAGAACTTGCCCGTATAATGCGTATGGATCACTCCATCATATCGAATTGGGAGAAATGCGCCAGGTATCCAACATTGGACAAAGTACATGACCTTGCGAAAATCCTTGGCGTTTCCCTGCATGACCTGTTGGACGAAAATTATACCGACTAATATATTTGACACCAAAAGTCTATTAAAGTAGAATGAAAGGCGTAAGAAATGAAACTGACAGAGAAAGATTTTATTCAGCGCATTGCTGACAGTGCAGAAGTCAGTCATTCGACAGCGGCCCGTGTATGGGGCGCAACCGTGGACTGCCTTATTGACCTGTACTGTGATGGCAACGAACTGACCGTCAAGAACCTTGGCACATTCCGGCTGAGAAGGCGCAAGTCCCGTATAGGGTACGACTTCAAAACAGGCGAAAAGAATGTGTATATTGACGGCGGAGCAAGCCCTTTTTTCAAGGCAAGCGACAATCTTAAAAAGGCGACAGATGCCAACTATAAGGAACGCTTGGAAATGGGCGCAGCGTTGCTTGGTGAAGAGTGATAACCCGTTTTCTTTTCTTTTTTTCTTCCATTAAAGGCCCCGTTTTGGGGCCACCTGATATAAACCGTATCCACCATATGTAAAAGTTATTATGTCGTAATCAATAATCTTTTCTTGTTTTTCGTGGGAGCCGGGATACGGATTATATATACTACGGGATCAGCCAACATTACCGTTCAACACTCCCTTTAGTGTTGATAAAATGTGCAGTCGCCCCTCTTTCAGGACATATTCAAGGGGTGCAAAAAAACCAACGAGATAGGCGCATACATGATTCTATCCATGCCTGGGGCAGTAATGTATGAGTGGGTTCGATTCCCTGCGTTGGATTTACCATTTCTACTCCATTTGTTTTTCCCCTTTCGACCAAAGAACGCCTGGGGAGTTCCGCTTGAACGAAGGCCAGCGGGAAAGCGGTTTTTAACCAGTACGCTAGGATAAGACCTAGAGCGGTGCCTGTGTGCCATCGAAAAAGCCATGACAGGGCGCACACATTTCCTTTTGTTCCAACCATTATTGCAAAGCAAGCCGGACGCTTTAGTTCCGGCACTTTTTATATCTATGAGAGTAAGAATTAAGTATCATGACAAAGATTTGCCTAGACTGAAACAGGCACATGAGGGAGAATGGTTCGATATGTTTGCCGCCGAAAACTGTCAGATTCGGTATGGCGAAACACATATGATAAACCTTGGAGTTTCAATCGAACTGCCGGACGGGTACGAAGCAATCATAGCCCCTCGCTCTTCAACACATAAGCATTTTGGGATTATGTGCGTGAACGGTATTGGGATTATCGACAATGCTTACAAAGGCGACAATGATGTTTGGCATTTCCCGGCAATCGGCTGTAAAGGCTTCTATGATGCGCTTGGATTGTTACATGCCGAAACTGCAATCATCCACAAGGGGGATAGAATCTGTCAGATGCGGATTCAAAGATGCCAGCCGGAGATTGAATTTGACGAGGTTGACTTCTTGGGGAACGCAGACAGGAACGGATTAGGGAGTACGGGCAAAAGATGAACGTTCCGTGTAAAGGTTGTGTGAAAAGACACGCAACGTGCCACGCAGAGTGCCATGAATACAAAGCATACAGGGCGGACGTGGAAGAAGTAAAGAAGGCCCGTGATGTAGACAGAACCTATTACAGTGCCGAAAGCGAGAGGAAAAGTGCTTGCAGAAGGCGCAGAGAATGTTTTAGACCTACATAATGGTGGATATTTGCCAACATTTGCATCTTGTGTATTGACAACCCTTTTAAATAGGAAGTTTCTCCGCTAAAATTGTAGCGTAGGACAACGAAATGAAAGACGTAATTTGCCCTGTGTGCAAGGCGCACGGTCATGTCAAGTTGCTATTGAGAGTATCCGATGATACGACAGGCATCTTGTATCCGAAATGCCGTGGTTGCCGCAACGTAGTGAAGATAGTAATAAGAGCCAAAAGTGAGCCGAAAACCGATGGTTCACTTTTTGTATACCGAAAGAATCTACGAAAGTAGACGATGGAGCCGATATGTCTATTGCTAATGCAGACCTTGGTAGACTGATTCTCTATACAGACTACGAAGAAATCAACGAACAGAATATTGAGGGAGTTATTTCACTTGCGTGGACACAGCATCAGGAAAATGTGCGGCGTATAAATTGGCTTATTAACTACGAAAAGGGCAACCAGCCTATCAATGAGCGTATTAAGACTATTCGTGCAGACCATAACACGAAGGTCTGTGTGAACAAAGCGTCACAGATCGTAGACTTCCACACCGGGTATCTGTTATCCAACCCTATTACCTATGTGCAGAGAGCAAGGGTAGAGGACGGCAAAACAGAAGCAGACGGCAAGGCAGACGATACCAAAGTTGCACTCTTTAACAAGATGTGCATTGAACAGGGCATGGCGGCTAAGAACATCGAACTTGCTATCAACCTGTTCACATGCGGCGTTGCTTACAAGATGGCTCTTCCTATGAGGGCTAAAAAGAAGCGTGGCAGGCAGAAACCTTTCTCTTCTTTTGAGATTGCGATTCCGGCCCCGGCAACGACCTTTGTTGTGTACTCCAACGATGCTTACAGAGAGCGTATGTTGGGCTGCACATACAGCATCTTATCCGATGGGACTATCAGACTGACAGCGTATACAGAAAATCTCTGCTACACACTGAAAGCTGACAAGGTATCAAGCCTTCCTTCTATGCCGACACACTTTACGATGGTCGGAACAGTTTCCCCTAACGCCCTTGGCTATATTCCAATCGTGGAGTACACGCTAAAGGATAGGGCGGCGGTCTTTGAGAAGGTTATTCCTATCATGGATGCGTTGAACATCCTGGATTCTGACCGTGTAAATGATGTTACTCAGCATGTCCAGTCGCTTCTTTGGATGCACAACTGCATCGTGGATAAAGACCAGAAGCAGAAAATCAAAGATGGTGACGGACTTATCGTTACGAAAAGCGCCGGGGACGGACACGAAGCAAAGATTACCTATCTGACACAGACATTGAATCAGTCTGAACAGCAGACCTTTGTTGACCATCTGATAGCGGAGTTACAGGAAATCACTTCCACGCCTAACTGGAATGAGAGCAGGGGCGGCTCAACAACGGGTGCTATGCAGCTTTCCAACGGCTGGCAATGCGCGGAACTGTATGCCGGACAGGTAGAACAGCGTTGGGATGCTTCTGAACAGGAATTTATCAAGGTCTGTATTGAGTGCATCAAGGCAGACAACAGAGAGGAAGTCAAGGCAGTAAAGGAACTCGAACTTGCGGATTTGGAAGTAAGGTTCTGCCGGAAAAAGACTTACGATCTTGTGTCTAAGGTCAATGCACTTGTATCCCTTATCAACGTTGGCGTTGATGGTCTTACCGCATTTAATACTGTTTCCTTGTTTACAGACAGTCAGCAGGCATGGCTTGATTCTGCACCTACGATTAACCGCTTACAGGCGGCAATCGGAAAGACGCAGACAACGAATGACTGGAACGCAAACAAGGACGAAAACGGCAACGGCGGTTCAGAGAATGACGAGAGGGATAAGACAGAGGAAAGCGTACAGCCCTCTAAGGTTACGGGAGTTGATGTTTCCTCATGATTAACACCGTTAAATGGTTTGATGAAATGGCAATCTTGCAGGCCGATAAAGACAGGCGTGTAGATACCGCTGACAGGTTCGGAGAAGCGTTGCTGTCTTTCTTCCAACAGCAACTTATAGACCTTCGGCGGGGCTATTTCCTCAACGAAAAATCACACGATGATTACATAGACGACCTGTATGCTATGTATCTTGCCTTTATTCCGGCAATTTACAGATATGAACGCATGGCAACCGACAAAGCTATGAGGTTTGCGGAAGGCGTACAGGAAACCACGGAAAAGGCCATCTTAGAGAACAAAGATGAAAACTTCCGTGACATGGTAATTATCGGCGGTCGTGTCAAGGATATACCCGAAGATGTGCTTGATAAACTCGGTGAAACGAGAGCGCACAATGACGGAGTGTATGAAGCAACGTGGATATGGAATTTCTATAACCACATGGAGTTAGCCAAATCGCAGATTACACACACTTGGCAGACTATGGAAGATGAAAGAGTAAGACTGACACATGCCGAAGCAGACTTGCAGACAGTACCTATTAACGTACCGTTTACAGTCGGCGGGTATCAGATGATGTTTCCGGGTGATGATTCCTTGGGAGCGCCACTGAAAGAAATCATAGGATGCAGATGTGTCGAATTATAAGAGCCTTTGAGCCGGATGGAAAGGGACATTCGTGTTGCCTTTCTATTCGGCTTTTTGTGTATTCGGGGCCACGTCCGACTTAGGCAATCGTGCAGAGAAGCACTAAATAAACGCAAATTCAGATGGTCAGAGAAGACCTTAATCGCAAGGAGAACAATCTATGGCAGATGAAGCAAAAGTAACCACCACCGAAGAACTCACAGTAGACCAGCTTAAAGAGCAGCTTGCACAGGCAAAAGCGGAGAACGCAAAACTCGGCGCAGAAGCGGCGAAGCAGAAGAACCGCATTGATGAACTTTGCTCCAACGAAGGAAAGCTGAAAAAGGCTCTCCGGGAACGGCAGACAGCAGAGGAACAGGAAGCTGCCGCAAAACAGGAGAAAGAGGAAGCTGAAAAGCTGAGAGTTTCCAACCTGGAAAGGGAACTCGGAATCATGAAGGCAACCAACCGCTACATGAAACTCGGTTTTGGCGACCAGTCAGAGCAGATGGCAACGCTGGAATACGACCGTGATATGGATGCGTGGGCAGATGCCGCAGACAAGCACCTTGTAGCTTATAAGGCACAGCTTGAAGAAGCTATCCGTGCGGAGTATGCCGCAAAGATGCCGACACCTTCCAGCGGCAATTCTTCTACCGTGGATTACTCAAAACTCATTGCAGATGCGCAGGCATCCGGCGACACACTTACAGTCGCAAAGTACATCCGTGAACAGGCGGAAGCCAACGGATTCAAAATCCATGAACACTAAGTTTTCACACTAAAGGAGAACCACTATGGCAACAGCTACTTCTTTTGCAGTACCTAACTATTCCGGGATGCTCTTTGTTAAGGGCAATGACCGTACACCTTTCAGCACTCTTATCGGTGCAAATCCCCTGGTAACTAACCACGTAGAGTTTTCTTGTGGTCAGTTCTGGCAGGCAAAGACAGGCACACAGCCCGCAATCTCTGAGACTGCTTCCCTGACTGCTCCTGTGGCTACTGTCACGACCCGTGAACAGAAGACCAACGTTACTCAGATTTTCCAGTATTCCGTAGACGTTTCCTACGGCAAGATGAGCAACATGGGTACTCTGTCCGGCATCAACGTTGCTAACCAGGCCGCTAACCCGCAGGCTGAACTTGACTTCCAGGTAGCCGCTACTATGGCACAGGCCGCCGCTGACATTGAGTACACCTTCCTTAACGGCGTGTACAACAAGGCCGCTACCGATGCACAGGTCAACAAAACTAAGGGCCTGCTTGCCGCAATCGAAACCAACGAAGTTTCCGGCACCACAGGCACAGGCAACGACCAGGTCGTTTCTAGTCTGACATGGGATCTGGTGACAGAAGCACTTGCTAAGATTCACAAGCAGGGCGGAGTTATCTCCAACTATGTACTTGGTGTTGATTCCACCGCTATGATCCAGCTTAACAAAAACGCAATCGACAACAAAATGACCATCGTCCCGGCATCCCGTGAAATCAACGGCCTTGCGCTGAACACAATCGTAACCCCTCTTGGAACCGTTGCACTGGTACTGATGGATACACTTCCGGCTGGCACAGCAGTTATCTTCAACCCTGCTATGATGCACCCCGTTTATCAGCCTGTACCGGGCAAGGGCAACTTCTTCCTGGAGCCTCTTGCAAAGGTCGGCGCTTCTGAGAAGTATCAGATTTTCGGTCAGCTTGGTCTGGACTTCGGTATGGAATACCTGTCCGCAAAGATCACTGGCATCCTTACCGCCTAACTTAAAGGAGAAACGGCATGACCTATGACTACGATAAGGCCGCTGAAATAATCGGTGATGATTCCCTAACCGAAAACGAGGTCATGTCCCTTGTGAACAGAGCCGAACGAAGGACGCTTAACTACTACTTTTGGTCAGAAGATGAGCGCCCTTCTGACGAGCAGAAAGAAGCATTTCTGACAACGCACGAATACGACATTTATGAGATTGCTTCTACTCTCGGTAATTCCATAGCAAGGGGCGGCTTGGTTTCACATACAGAGTTAGGGATTACTGATAACTGGGGGAAATCGGGGAGCCAGTCAGTAGATGAAATTCTCGGTTTCCTCATTGGACGGAAAACGTATGTGGTGTAACGCATGGCAAAGACTAAATATCTGAATTTAAAGAACCTTCCGTTTCTTGAACAGGATTTTTGGTATGCCAGGATGAAGGGTCACGAACCCGAAGTTGACAGTGAGGGAAATCTTACTGGCGACGATGTACTCACATATGAAAATCCAGTCCACGCTAAAGCAAGAATCGGTTTCACGCAGTATTACGATGCGGACACGGCGTTCACAAAAGGAGTTGTCCATAACAGGGCAATTTCCTCGGTGACAAAGTTTCCCATTGATGAATACACAGTCCTTTGGATTGACGTGGAACCCGTTATCAAACAGGACGGAAGTACAGACACGGAGCCGGATTATTACTGCGTGGCGTATAGACAGGACATTCACAGAAATGTTTGGGCTATAAGAAAGCGTGAAGGATATGAAGGCAATCAAAGTTAATGTCCTAGACCCTACATCTATTGATGCGGCAGTCAAGGCATTAGAGGACTATAAGAAAAAACTCGAACAACTGCCGGACAAGGTTGCACAGAGAGCGCAAAAAGAAGGTTTAGAGAGGATGATAAGCGGACTACCGCCTATATCGGATCAGAACGAGCCAGCGCTTTATGGCACAGGGCAGTACGGCAACGTCTACACGATTGAAGCGGGTGGATGCTTACCATATGTAGAGTTTGGCACGGGCGTTGTCGGACAGGGCGGCGGTTATCCCGAACCCGTATATCTGACCAATGTGGGATGGCAATACGCAAGCGGCCCTCACGTATTTACTACTAAAAAAGGCCGTAAAGGTTGGTTTTGGTTCAGCAATGCGAGAGGACACTTCCTGTTCACGGAAGGTATTGCCCCAGGTGGGTTTATGGCAAGCACTGTGCGTTATCTGAAAGACAGAATCCCGGAAATAGCAAAAGAGGAATTGAACAGCAATGGTTAAAGACAGAGTTAACCAATACTATACTGAATTGCTTACCTACATGCAGACAGCAACGGACGAATATCCGGCCTATGACATGAGGGGCGGTATGAAGTACACAAATACCCCGGCGCATTTCCCGTGGATGTATCTGCATCAGATAGACGGTAGCGGCACGGCCTATACACTATCCAACGGCGAAGATGCAATCAACCTTGGCTTCCAGTTGGATATATACGAAAAGGTCAGCTTGGGTGCCTGCCGCAACATGGCTAACAAGGCCCGTATGGTTCGTAGACAACGGCTTCCGTGTAACCTACTTCAACCCTATTGATAACGTCAACGACAGAAGTATCAATCGTTTCTCCATGAGAGTTACGAAGTTTGAAACATAAGGAGCATGTATCATGGCAAAACTTACTAATGTAACCTACCTGAAGCGCAAGGCTAACGGCGGTTCTGCTTTTGAGAAGGTATGCGACATTTCCTCTTATCCCACACTGTTTGGTGCGCCGGAAACCATTGAGGTTACAACGCTTTCCAACAAGAGGAAGAAGAGTTTTATCAACGGCCTGTTTGACGGCGACACTATGGAGTTTGGCTGGTTCTACGATAAGACAACCTTTGACACTCTGCTTACCTACGAAACAGCAGACCGGGCAGCTACTTCCGCAACTCTGTCCACTTATCAGCTTTGGTTCGGTGAGAACGGCGAAGATGGTATTTTTGAGTGGCAGGGCCGCATGACAGTCGGTATCCCCGGCGGTGAGCCTAACAACGCTAGACAGGCTAATCTGTATATCAGCGACGAAGGCGCAGAGGAACTTCACGTAGCTACTGCTTAACGAAGTTAATACGGGGATGGAGCATATCTGTCCCCGTATTTTTTAAAAAACAAGGACAATTTTTTAGCAGAAAGGACAGCTAACGAATGAACACAACAAAGAAACTTAGACTGAAATCCAGCACTGGCGACAAGGTTTACGAAATCGACCAGTTAGAGTTTATCAACATCATGTCTGACGTTGAGGAAGAGGGCGTAAACGTTATCGGACTTATCACAGGCGAAGCCCCTACGATCAAGGCAATCCGGGTTCTGCTGGCTTGCATGATTGGAACCGACCCTAAGACCGCAGGCCGTATGCTTGCCGAACACATGCTTCTCGGTGGCGAAATGACAGACGTTACCGATGCTTTCAATGTAGCGGGTGAAGAAGCGGGTTTTGGGGAAACCGCAGAGGTAGCGAAGACCGAAGCGGAGTAATACCGAAAACAAAGGACGAAAAGAAATACTCGTCCTATACAGAAATGATTATGGACTATTGGTTGCCGAAGGCAATCATGTACGGAATACCCGAAGAACGGTTTTGGCACATGAACCCTCGGAAGCTGGAGCCATATGATAAAGCGTATGAACTTAGGCAGACCGACTGGAAACGGAAAGTAGAAATCGAAGCATGGGCGCATGGCATGTACGTCCATCGTGCGATAGGTTGCGTATTCAGTAAGCCTGCACAACCGTTTCCGCAAAAGCCGGAATCTCTGTTTGAAGAAACAAGGGAAACGGAACTTACGGACGGACAGAAGTTTTACGCATACATGCTGAAACACAATGCCGCAAGAAGAAAAAGGGCAAAATCAGGGGGATAGGTCGCCGGAGCCGATAAGCGTTAAGTCCTTGGCGCTTCCCCCTGTTTGCATATATGAGGTAAGAAATGGCAGATGGAAATACCTTAGATAAACTTGTTATAGAACTGGAAGCGAAAGCGGCTAGTGGTACTGACAACATAACCAAACTCACAAGGGCGTTAACCTCTCTCAGCGGCGCAACAAAGAGTATTGATTCCGAAAAACTGTCTGCCATGACGGGAGTTGTCGGTAAGTTTGGCGAAAGTGCCAAAGTTGCCGATGGCGCACTCCCTAAACTGGCAAGCGGCCTTGGTAATTTAGCAAGGTCAACAAAGAATCTCGACACGGGCAAGCTGACTGACTTCATTGACAAACTCAAAGAGCTTGACGGTTTAGAGATAAACACAAAAGGCATTGGAGAGTTAGCCAACGGACTGTCCAAAATTGCCAATATCGACTTCGGCAAGGTGGATGTTGAAAAGCTGAAAGAAGTTACTTCCGTTTTAGGAACACTTGGCGACAGCTTAAAAAATCTGCCGGAAAACTCCCGTATCAATATCAAGATCGGTGACGGACTTACTAAACCGAATGTAGACGCACAGCAGATGGCAGGGCAAGCAGGGCCACAACAGGGCGGCGGCATAAGCGGACTTGCCAATAACGTACTGCAAAGCATAAACAGCATGAACGCCGCAGTTGGTGCAAGCACAGGCGTATGGGGCAAACTTGCCACTATCAGCAAAATTGCACTTGGCGGCATTGGCAAAGGTATCAAAGCGGCACTTCCCTATATTGCTAAAGGCGCAAAGGCGCTTGGAAGCCTTCTTCTCAGTGCTGGAAAAGCCGGACTTTCTGCACTTGGCAAAGGGCTTGCTAATATCGGCAAGTCTATCAACCCTATCAATGCGGTAGGAAATGCACTTGACGGACTTAGAAGTAAACTCGGCATGGTCGCAAGGCTTGGCGTGTTTATGCTTCTGAGAAAAGCGTTTACGGCCTTAATCACGAACGCAAAACAGGGCATTGACAACCTTGCTATGTATTCAGATGCAATGGGGACTAGATTCAATTCCTCTATGTCAACGCTTGTATCTGATTTCAAGTGGGCTGGAAATGCGCTTGCGACTGCCTTTGAACCAATTCTGAACGTTGCTATTCCTATCATTGATGCGCTGATTACTCGACTTGTGGCGGCAATGACAGCGTTTGCTAACTTTATAGCTGCGCTGACAGGTGCTTCTACATTCACCCGTGCAATCAAGATCAATGAGAACTACGCAAAGTCGCTTAATAAGGGCGCTGGTGCGGCAGGCAACGCAGGCAAGGCGGCAAAGAAAGCGGCAAAGGATACAAAGTCCTATACGACTGCTATTGATGAGTTGAACATCTTAGAGCCTAACAAGGGTTCGGGAACAGGCGGTTCAGGCGGTGGCGGCGGCGGTGGAGCCGGAGCAGGCGGATTAGACCCTACTTCCATGTTTGAAACCGTGGAAACAACGGTAAAAGCGCAGAATTGGGCGAAAATGATCAAGGATGCGTGGGAGAAGGCAGACTTCACTCAGATAGGCGCAATCTTCGGTCAGAAACTTAAAGATGCGCTTGACTACGCACATGATGTTTTCTATCCGAAACTGATTGACTTTGCCGGACGACTTGGTAAATCCCTTGCGACCCTGTTCAACGGGTTCATTGAAGTTGATGGATTAGGCCACTCAATCGGAAGGTCTATTGCAGATGCCTTAAATATTGCCGCAGAGTTTGTTGGTTCGTTTGCGTGGAACTTTCATTTTGATTCCCTTGGGAATTTCCTCATGGACGCTATTGAGGGTGCGCTTGACGGCATAGACTGGAATAAAATCCGCAAAGCGGTCAACGGCCTTGCACTTGGACTTACAGACTTTGTAAATTCGGTATTTAACCGAAAAGATACATGGGGCAAAATCGGTGACGGTATCGGTGAAGCACTGAACACTGGCATCAATGCGGCCTACATCATTCTGAATCAGACCGACTTTACTAAGATTGGTGAGGACATTGCGACCACTCTTAATAATGCTTTCGCTAAGATTGATTGGGGCAAACTCGGACAGGATTTGATTGGCGGTGTAAACGCACTGTTAAGAGCACTGAACGGGTTCTTAGATACATTCGACTTTAAGACATTCGGCAAAGGTATCGGTGAAGGCATAAAGAAGGGTATAGCATCCTTCGATTGGGCTACCCTCGGAGCAGGCGCAGGCAATCTCTTTAAGGGCCTTGTAGATGGACTTGCTGGACTTATTGAAGGTGTGGACTTCTTTGAAACCGCACGAAACATTGTCCACGGCGTGTTTACTGCGCTTGGAAACGCTGACTGGGTAGGCATTATGAAGTCTGTTGTCGGACTTGTTGGAACGGTCATTAAGGCAATCGCAGAGTTGTTTGTTGGTGTTCTTGCTGGCATCGGTGATGCAATCGGAGACTTCTGCAAGGGAGTATGGGAAGGCATCAAGGCGTGGTGGAAGAATCCGCCCGTCACAAACAAGAATGACAACCTTAAAGCATCCATGAAGACCGCCCTTGGTTTCGATGGTAACGAGAAGTTCAACTTTGACGTAGGTATCAAACTCGTTAAAGATGGATGGAATACCGTCAAGAACTGGTTAGACGGATTCACAGGCGGAAATTTCTCTAAGGGTGTTGGTATTTTCCGTGATGGCTGGTCTAAGGTAGGCGACTGGATCAAGAACAACTTTATGGGCGGTGATGTTAATAAGAGCATCGGCTTGTCTAAAGTTTGGTCTAGCGTTGCAAACTGGATTAGCAGTAACTTCATGGGCGGCGGTGTAAGCAAGAATGTCGGCCTGTCAAAGACTTGGGATAACGTTGCGGCGTGGGTTAAGAACCACATGGGCGGTGCGGTTAGTAAGTCCGTTACCATCAATGCGGTTGTAACTGGCCTGACACAGAAGTTAAAGAACTTCCTTGGCTTGTATCGTGGCGGCTACTTTAGCGGCGGCGCATTAAAGAGTATCCCTTCTTATGCGAATGGTGGCCCTGTTAATGTTCGTGGCGCACAGCTTTTCATGGCAAGGGAGACTGGCAACCCGGAAATGGTTGGACAGATAGGCTCACATCCGGCAGTCCTCAACAACGGTCAGATAACAGACCTTGTTGCCCGTGGCGTTGCGGCGGCTGTATCGCAGTCGTTCGGACAGGTCGCAGTTGCGCTGTATAAAGCCTTTAGCGAAATGCAGTTTGTAGCGGCTCCGACAACATCTTCATTTGACGGTGCGTACCTTAACATGGGTTACAATCCTTCCTATGATTTTGGCATGGCATATGAAACAGCGGTCAGTGACATGCAGGCAACACAGGCGGCGAACATGAAGGCCGCTATGCTTGCGGCAATGACAGAGTTCTTCGCCACCTACGATAACGGTTCTGATGATATTGTGGATGCTATCAACAATAAGGAAGTATCCTTTAGCCTTACTGACAGGGAAATCGCACAGGCTAACCGCAGGGGCGCTAGGAAACTTGGCGCAGTCATTATGGCCTAAGAGGTAAGAGTTATGGCAACACTTACGATAAACGGACAGCCGCTTCCTTCTCCCTACAAAGATGTGGAGTTCATTGTCGAAACGATGGTGAACTCCGGCAGAAATGCCAACGGCACAGTAGTTGGAGAGGTAGTCGGCAGAGATAACTATAAGGTCAACAACTTAGAGTGGAGAGGACTTGATGCTTCTGAGGTATCAAGAATCCTCACACTCTTACAGAACTTCTACATTACAGCAAAGATACCTGACCCGGTTACAAATGGTTGGAAGACCATAGCCATGTATCCGGGCAACAGGACAGCAAAACCGCTTACAGGGTGGGTTGACGAAGATGGAAAACCTACCCGTTACGAATATCTGAAAGTCAACATCATCGACTGCGGGGTTATCTAAGATATGTATAATGCAGGGACAGCTTACAAAAACGAAATGGCAAAACCTATAAGGGGACAGAGTTTTGTGTTTTGTGATGTAACGCTGTCCAATTTCTTAGCTAAACAGTCTGCTAACATTGCGGTCAGTGGCAATACAAAGACTATTACCTTCACGGAAGACTGCGGAAATATATACGGCATAACAATCACGTTTGCTTCGGCTCCGTCAAGCGTCACGGTCAATGGCAAGTCCTATACGGCGACGGCTAAAGTGGAAATCCCGGATGAAATATTCGGAAGTACCATTACCATTGCTGCCGACAAGGACATAAAGAGCATTGACTATGGCACGAAGGTATTGTCTTTTACCAATACCGAAACATCATCTACACGGTGGCGGCAGGAAGTGTCCCCTATTTCAGTCGAATTGCCGGAGCAGACGTATCAGATAGATATTTGCGACTATGAAGGAACGTATGACTGGTCAGATACCGATTCACTGATTTACGGATTCCAGGAGAAACAGGTCGTCAAGTTTTCCTACGGACGTATGTGCTTGGGAAACATTGTGCGTATACCGGGCGGCGAATACTGGTTGAGTGCGTGGGCCAAAACAAGCAACACGCTTACTCTTAAAGCACAGACAAAGATTGCATACATGGAAGATGATTTTGTGGAAGGCATCAATGAAGTGCTGACAGGGCAAGCTGCGGCGGCTAAAGTCGTTTCCTACTACAATGACCGTGAATCTACACGAAGCGGACAGACCGTGACCGTGGATGCTTCCGAAATCGCAGATGTAACACTTGCTAATCCGCTCCCCGACCTTCCTTGTAATCAGGTCTTACAGATGATTGCTAACGCTTGCAGGGCGGCAATCTATGAGGACAGAGAAGGACGGATCGTATTCAGACGGGCCAAAGCGGAAGCTGACGATTACCGCATTGGCGACATGAACGTGATGGAAGACCCCGGCCTTTACAGAATAGAGGACGTTGACACGGTTGACGTTACCACTACCGCACAAGTCCCGTCACAGTTTCCGGCATCAGTCGGCAAGGTTGATATATCCATTACGGGTACGGACGTGCTTGTGACCTTGGATAGTCAGATAGATGCGACTAAGGAAGTAAAGCTGTCCATGCCGGATGCCACATTGGTTGCGGTATACAGCGGTTCTGTTGTGGTCAACTGTGCATCAACGGGACAGCTTGGCATTATCGGTTATCCATTAACGTCACAGACCGCAACATACAGGGGGCAGACAACGTCAAGCGGCGGTACGACTAAGACTATTTCCAACATCTTAGTGCCTTACTCGGATGCCTACATGGAATGGTTGGAAGAGTACCTTTCAAATGATGTTGAGTATGACGTTACGTATCGTGGCGACCCTGCTATTGACCCTCTTGACCTTATCCACGTATGGGACGATGAAGATGATTTGATCCGTGTTACCGTGCTGGAACTCGGCACGTCCACGGGCATGAATCTTGATAACCTCGTGGCAGGCCGGAGAATCGCAGTAGGCAATACCTACACGAACACTGTCATTTATGAATCGGCAAAAGACCCCGATTCTGCGATAGCGGAACTTGCGGCGAACGCACTGACTTTTCAGACACCTTATGAATTATCGGCAGACGGGACGTATGCGACCTTCGATGTAAGGCTTTATTCAAACGGCGTTGATATATCACGTTGCTATCCACCTAGATGCTTTACATGGTATCGTAAGACGGACACAAAGGAGCGAACCTACATCGGAAGCGGATACACGAAAGTTTGCTACAAACGTGACCAGGGATATACAGGAACCATCATCGGCGTATTCCAGTCCGTAGTCGAATACAGAGTGACCACACGTAACAGAGTACCCGTAGTAATCAGAAGCGGTAAACAGGTAACAGCGCAGATAGCAGAGGACTAAAGATATGGACAATATTGCTATAAACGAATTTCCACAGCACGCCTTTTTTGGTGAAAGTGACAACGTTGTAATATCCGGGGCCGAAGAGGAAGCGCTTGTCCCGTTCGACACGATGAAGGAAGCTATTGCCAACTCAATCAGCGGTGACATACAGGGTGGTGCGCCCCCGGTAGCAATGACACCGTCCGACCTTGACCATGAGGTAAGTAAGGTATGGCTGTATGGTGGCACAACGACAACCGGGTATGAGAACGGATACATCTATTACTGGATTGGTTCTGCGTGGGCGCAGGGCAACTACTACGGACAGGTCGTTGAGTACGCTACACAGGCGGAAGTAAACAGTATCCTTAACATCCTGGGGGACTAAGACATGAAATTAGAGTGCGAAACTTCTTTTTATAATGACGAAAAACTGGATGACGACCTTACTCATGCACAGGAAACGGCAGATGAAGCTAAAGAGATAGCAGAACAGGCGGCGGGTACTGCCACTAACTACTTATACAACTCCATCGAAAAGGGCCTTGTGGTATCACGTACAAAGGTCGCAACGGATACACAGGTAGAAGAACTTACAACTCCTAACTCCCGTGTTGTTTCGGACGGTTTTGACATTTACAAGGACGGGACTACACGGGTGGCCCACTTTGGCGAAACGACTGTTATAGGCGAAGAAGGAAAAGCCAAACTCATTGTTGACAGTGATTCGTTGGAACTTGTAACCGCAAGTACGGCCCCGGCCTTCAAAGTTGAGAATGGCATTGAGGGTACAGGTAGTAATGCCGAAAAGTGGGTTGATGTCACAGAGGGTTATCTGAACGAGGACGGAACGCTTAACAAAACGGCCCTTGCCAGTATTCTTGATACAATGGTCAGCGGCAGGACACTGACTTCTGCACCTGGCGACTACGTTATTACGGTAGATGATGCGGAACTGACCGTGGAGTTATTTGGAAGCGGCATGATGCCTGGTGGCGACTACACTGATATGCTCAGTCAGTTTGAAGTGTACGCTTTCAACCACACACTTATAAATGGTGTGCTTACCGCAACTGCAATCAGTGAATCCGAACCGTCTGACTGGTACGACTTTATTGACAACTTTGTGCTTCTTTTCCCGGAAGGCACAAAGAATTATCAGCTTTACATGACTTTCACGCTGACCTATAAAATCTCTGATGTGCAAATGACCCTTGGCACACGAAATGCGCAAGCAGGCATAGGTGCGAGGTCTGTATCCATCGGCGGCAACAATATCGCAAGCGGTACTGGTTCGGTGGCGATCGGCAAAGACTTGGAAGCAGTCGATGATTATTCATTGATTATCGGTGAAAACAACGTTGACATTGAAGACCCCTACACTGGAATACATATGCCTACGGCTTTTGCAATCGGGGCCAACGGGACAACGCCTTTTGCGGTTCTGAAAAATGGCATCATGGTCATGTCTGCGGTCAACAGCGGCAAATCTCCACAACAGCAGTTTGCGACTAATACGGCAACGGACGTGAGGATTGACTTTGAACATGAGTATCCGAATACACCGTTCATCTTCCTTACATTGAATGAGGACAACGTACCGCAGAGCGCTGTATCAGACTACGGTAGCACACAGATATATTTAAAGATTGCAGACACAACCGGGTTTACCGCAACGGTGGTAAACGGTGGAACGAAAGCGCACACGTTTAGTTTCAGTTGGTTCGCTATCAGCATTATGTAAGGGGGACAGACCTATGGACACGATGAATTTTACACAGGCCATTGTTACCATTGTTTCGGCACTTATCGGCGGCGGACTTCTGACATTTATCGGAGACAGGCTCAAACGCAAAGACCAGAAGGAAGATAAAAACGATGAAGTCACGAAGAAACTTGACAACATGGAAAAGTCCTTTACGGAGCAGATACAAGGCGTTAAAGCCGATTTAAAGGTTTTGTCGGACAGTCAGGCGGAAAAGAGTGCGATTGATGCAAGGAGAGATATACTGCGGTTCAATGACGAACTCTTGAATAACGTTGACCACTCACATGAAATGTTCTTGCAGATTATGGACGACATTGCGACATATGACAAATACTGTGCTGACCATGATGAATTTGTGAATGGGCGAACGGTGCAGTCGGCATCCAATATCAAACGGACATACGAAAGGCTTTTCGACAGTCACAAAATCACTTCTTAATGTAAAAGGAGAAATGTTATGAAAATGAGAAACGATGTATACGACATTCTTAAAGAAATTGCTCTTACATGGCTCCCGGCAGTTGCTACGGCCTATGCGGTAATCGGCAAGATTTGGGGCCTGCCGTTCGTTACAGAAATCCCGGCAACGATCATGGCAGTTGATACCCTCATGGGCGCAATCCTTCACCTTTCTGCAAAGGAATACAGCAAGGAGAATCATAATGGCAACGTTTAAGGGCATTGTCATTAACGGTTTTGATTTTGCATCTTATCAAGCTGGATTTGACTTTACCGATTGCGAAGGCGACTTTGCTATCACAAAAGCAACGCAAGGCACTTGGTATGTCAATCCGGCTTTTGAACAGTTATATGATGGTGCAAAACAGGCCGGACTTTTACTTGGCATTTACCATTATGCAGAGGGCGGCGACCCGGAAGCGGAAGCAGAGTTCTTTGTGCAGACTTGCGGCGAGAGGATTTATGGTGCGGTTCTTTTTGTTGATTGGGAAGGACAGGCAAATCCCACATTCGACACGGGAGAAGATGTTGAATGGTGTCGTAGGTTCGTAGGTAAAGTTGCTGAACTTGTTGGGGCAACCTGTATACCTTACATGAGCAAAGGCGTTGCGGCTAAGTACGATTGGTCGTCTGTCTGCTCTGTTTCGTGGATTGCACAGTACAAAGCAAAGGCACCGACTAAGTTTACAAAAGAGCCTTGGACAGATGAAAAATCCTTCGGCACGATGGAATGTGTTATCTATCAGTATTCTTCCAAAGGCCAGTACGGTGGAAAGACAGTTGATATAAACGGGGCAACGCTGACTAAAGAAATGTGGTCGGAAATGGCAGTCCAGAAGGGAGCCATTGAAGATGCCAAAGAAGAAGCACTAGAGCCTACTAAGACCTATATCACCGTAACGATCAACCCTCAGAAGGCAATGGAAAACCTTGCGATGGCGGAGTGCGGATATTGCGAAAAGGCAACGAATAAAGACATTTACCGCAAAGTCAAAAATGCCGGATACAACAACTGGACTAAGTACGGAAACGAACTTCACAAACTTTTACCGTCCGTGTGTGACGAACATGCGCCTTGGTGTGATGCTTTCTATGACTGGCTGTGCATGAAACTCTTTGGAACAGCAACGGCAAAGTCCCTTCTGAACGGCAACTTTGACGACTACACTATTGCATCCGCTAATATGTACATCAAGCATAAAGCATGGGTGTACGGCGACTTTGAGTTAGGCGACCAGGTATTTTTTAGCCATGATGATACTCAGGTATCTCAGACCTACCACACGGGAATGTTCCTTCGGTATGAAGACGAACGTACTGTGACGGTGGAAGGAAATACATCAACGGCAAGAGGGGTGGTCGCTAATGGCGGTGCGGTGTGTGTTAAGGATTACAACCGCAGAAAGAATCAGATCGTTGGCGCAGGCCGCCCGAACTGGAAACTCTGCGGAACACTGACACATGACTTCTTGGCCCCTATGGAGTTGGTTGAGGGCATGACTGGTAGCGCAGTAAGAGTATGGCAGATGATTGTGGGAGCAACCGTAGACGGGGCATTTGGGCCTAAGACGGGGCTTAAAACAATCGAATGGAAAGATGCTCACGGACTGGAAAAGACCGCCCTTGTAGACCTTACAACGTGGTCTAAGGCACTTTCCGATTACGTTGTTACTTATGGTATGCCGGACATTGAAGCAGGCAGCTATGGACGGTCTGTTAAGTTTTTACAGGCGGTCATTGGAGCAAAGACAGACAGTGTATTTGGCATCAACACAACCCGCAGGCTGACCGCATGGCAGAGAGAACATGGATTAACCGCCGATGGATATGCAAGCACGGGGACTTGGAACAAGGTCTTTGAAGTGCTTGCACAAAACGAATAACTACGATAGAATAGTATCAATTAAGAGCCATGAGCCGATAGTGTTGATACTATTGGCTCTTTTTTTGTGAGGTATCAGAATGGTAAGTTATATTGACCGTAAATATGACACAACTTTATTCACGGGCGGAAGCCTTGTGAACAGCTACATCTATTCCTTCACGGGCCTGTCAACAGACACAAAGCCCACACGCACTTACAAAAACACTCAGATTCAGAATGGTTCGCAGTTCTTGGAAATGGATACTGGCAAGGTGTACATGTATAACGAAACGGGACACACATGGGTTGAGTTTGGGGGTAACTGATTATGTTTGATCCTATTACATTTGCGGCGGCAGTCAAAGCGGCTGGCAAGCCAACTGATGCACAGGTGGCAAAGTATTTTGAAGACCATCCCGAAGCGGTCATACCTGATGGGAGCGTGACTGCAAACAAACTTTCATCTACTGCATATGCGACACAGGCCGAAGTTGACAGCATCATTGATATTATTGAGGGGGGGTGAATAAGGATGCCGGATAGAGTTATAAGCGTACCCCAGTTGACACAGATCGCAACAAAAATAAAGAATAAGTTTGATAAAGTAAATGGCCGTTTAGCCTACTATCCGCTTGCGGTAAATGTGACAGATGGAAGTTATGTAGTCGGTTCAACAGGCGGCATTGGTACCAACGCAAATCTGTCATACGCAGAGGTTTCTGTTATTGCTTTCCGTGGGAAAGGCATCACGATTCAGTCCTATTTGTGGGAGGGCGCCGGATTTGCTTTTCTTGATGTGAACGGAGCATACATTTACGGCGAATCCGCAAACACAAAGGGCATTACTCCCGATGCCGGAGTGCTTACAAAGGTGGAAACAAGCGTACCTTACAACGCTTACAGTCTGAGGGTGACACTCCATCAGCAGACATATGCCGCCAATGCCAACAGATATTTCTTCACGATTGGAGAAAACAAAGCAACGAAAGTTGTTTTTATCGGTGACAGTTACGGAACGGGATTCAACACTGGCGGTACCACAACAGGATGGATTCCCGGAACAGCGGCGGCACTTGGACTTAAATCTTCTGACTTTGAAAGTCATGCAAAAGGCGGTGCGGGTTTCCGGCATCCGGCAAATATTACGCCTTACGAAACGTTTACAGACCTTTTAAATCTTTCAACACTTGCGAAAGCAGATGTCGGAAAGATTGTGGTCTGCGGCGGATACAACGAACAGCTTTACACGGTCAGTCAGCTTCTTGAAGCATTTGGAACATTTGCGGCAAAGGCAAGAGAAATGTATCCATTTGCCGAAATCTGCATTGGTATGATTGGTCATTCCGGCAAGGCAAGCGAACAGGAAATCCTTATGAACACAGTCAGACAGGGATATATGCAGATGGCGAACAGGGCCGGAGTGAGGTATCTGTCTAATGTGGAATACGTTCTGACGGACGATAATGTTTCCTCTGATGACATCCATCCAGACCAGACTGGAGCAACAGCCCTTGGAACAGCAATCGGAAATGCAGTAAAGACAGGCGGCGTAAGTGCTATCAATGTTGCGGCTCAGAGTAGCGGAAGCGGCGGCGCTGTTGTTGTGACCAATGCAAGTGATATGACAGACACGACCCTGATATATCTGTATGAAGGAAGCGAGACAGGATATACAGCCGGACATTTTTATTACTACAACGGTACGGCATGGGTTGATGGCGGTCTGTATTATGTCGGCAGGGATGGAACCAACGGACAGGATGGACAAGACGGCGTTGACGGGGCAGACGGACAGGATGGACAAGACGGTTTTAGCCCCGTTGCTACTGTGGAAGCAACATCAACTGGCGTAAGAATTTCTATTACCGACAAAAATGGGACTACATCCGCAACAGTTCAGAACGGAACAGCAACGGACGCACAAGTGGCGGCGTGGCTCGACAATCATCCTGAAGCAACCACAACGGTAGAGGACGGTTCAATCACAGACGCAAAACTTTCAGCAAGTCTGAAAGAAACCATCGAAAGTGGTGGTTCTGACGGATTCGACCTTATCGTTGATAGCAACGGCAACGGAATTTTGGCAAAGGCTTACTATCTCTACAACGAGGGCGATGAGTATGCAGGCAGAACTGGTGGATGGGAGCTGAGAAGCACATTTAGGGGATCAACGGATTATGGTTCTTATTCGGAGGAATCCGACCATTTGCATCTCGGCCTTGACAATGCTCCTGCATCTGCTGTTTGCGGTTTGCTCATGACCACTGTCAACAAATTTAAATTTAAGGCAGGGGATGTAATTAAGATTCGTGCTGTTGCACGAAAAGGTTCATCTGGAAACGCGTCTGCAAGAATTTACCTGTCACCTACTGCCAATCAGACAAACACTGGCATAAATAAGAATACTGCTACATGGCGCACGAATACTCTGACTAGCGCTTACGAAAGCTATAAAATATATCAAGAAGCGTCCAACGCAAAAACAACTCAGCAGAATCTTGAGTTTACTGTGGCATCCGATATTGAAGCGTATCTGTGCTTCGAATCCTTATGCACCTATGAGTCCAGCTTAACAAAAATGGAAACGTATTGGGATGTATACGAAGTAAAGGTGGTGAGAGAGTAATGGCCGAAATGAAAACATTCTACGGAGCAGACCTTTGCGATAATGGTGGACGGACCTTGATTGCCGACCTTGACGGAGTGGTAAAAGGTGCTGACATCGAAGATATCTCCGCTAACTACACATGGGTACAGGGTGCGGCGCAAGGCATCTATGATTCGTCCACAACTTCTGCCAGAAATCAGCGATTAATTGTTGCTGACAGCGGGTATATCGAAGGTAAGTGCCGTATCAGTGTAGACAGCACAAAAATTCTGTACTGCATTGCGCTCTATAATAAATACGGTGACTGGCTTGGATGCGTTAAGGTCGATGGGACACTTGATACAACTGCACAGTCACAAGCCGTGGAAGTAACCGATTTTTACAGAGGGACAGATTATATAGTCCCCGAAGGTAAAAAGGTCAAGATTTCAATTAAGAAATTAGACAACTCCCAAATCTCCACGGACTATGCTCAGTATATTACCATTCATTCATCCAAGTCTGCTCCAATGGACTATCTCAATCCAGTGGTAGCTTTTAATGCTCCTGCTCTTGACATGATTGGAAAGAAAATCGTGTTTTTGGGTGATTCTTTACTTGAGCAGAATAGTGCGTGGGCCACGAGAATCGCAAAGAAATACAACATGGATTATATTGTCCGTGGCGTAGGTCAGCAGAGGTGGTGGGTAAACTCCAACTTTGCCTCCGGCGGCGTATATCAGGTAAAGACCCTTATCGCAGGAAGTTTTGTTCCCGACTATATTGTGCTTGAATACGGAACAAATGATATATGGGTTAGCTCCGGTACCATCGGACAGTATTCTGATGCCGCTTCGGATACAGCGCAGAATACGGTGTCCGCAATGCGCTATTGCATAGAGACATTACAAGCAACATATCCGTCCGCAAAGATTCTTGTTATACTCCCATGCTTGCGTACCAATTCCGGTAAAGAGCCGACAGCGCAGGCAACATACAGAACCATTGCAAATCAAGTCCTTGATGATTACTCTATCAAGAGGATCGATATGTACAAGGAATCAGGAATTGTGTTTGCAATGATGCAGGGAGACGGTGTGCACATCAACGTTGCTGTAGACGGCGTTAAAATCGCAATTAACAAATACTCGTCTACGGTAGAAAAAGCACTTTTGTCACTATAACGCATAAAATATCTGATTGGTAAAGAGCGAGGTGATGCCTATGTACCCTGACGGAAATCCGACAATAATGTAGGCATCGGTGCGGCCTTCGTATGACAGTTAAATGTCCAGATTCGCAAGAGGAAACAGCCGTAAGTATAATAATGTATTAAAGGCATATTTACCGTGGCTAATTCACAACATTTAAACCGCATTTTATGACTTGTGCTTGTATCTCTTTGTCTACTATGGTAGACCGAAAATACCTAGAAATAGGGAATCAGTTTATCATAGTAGAAAGGAGATAAATGAATGACAGCATTTGTTGATGGCTTTGTTGCAGAGTTGGGGCCACGGTTCAGTGCAGAGGATACACGTTTTATCCGTGACAAGTTGTACGCATTTACGCTTAACTTTGAAGTACGTCCGATTCAGACCGCAATAGTCAGCGTGGATTATCAGCTTCCGATGGAATACAAGATGTTCATGGTGTCTAAAAAGCAAGACGGGCGCATGAACCAGCGGAGCGCAAGGCAGTACCAAATGTGCTTAGAGGACATGCTTACCACTATCAAGCTGCCTGTCCAGTGCATCAAGACAGAACACGTCAGGGCGTACCTTTTCAACAGAGATATAAACCGCAATACAGGTAAGCCACTATCACCGTACACAAGGAACGCAAAGAAGAGCATGATCCGTTCGTTCTTTACGTGGTTAAAGGAAAATGGATACATCAGTGAAAATCCTACTGCGGTCATAAAGACAGAGAAGACCACTTCGGTTGAGCCTAGAGAGCCGCTTACAGATGAAGAAGTCGAACTGCTCAAACTGACCGTAACTAACCTTCGTGACAGGGCCTTAGTGGAAATCATGCTTGCGACTGGTGTGCGTGTAGAGGAACTTTGTCTGCATCAAAAAATCGGACGTAGACTTCACAGTGCGGTCAATCCGTATCTTAGGCAAGGGTAGCAAGTGGCGGACGGTCTATTACAGCAAGTCGGCGGCGGTGCATTTAAAGCGGTATCTTGATTCACGCAATGATGATTCTCCATACCTTATAGTGACACGCAGAGGGGCGCATCAGCTTACCACGGGAACTGTAAGGTTGGTGCTTCGTGACGCTGGCAAGGCCGCAGGGGTCAATCACTTGCATCCACACAGGCTCAGACATACATTTGCAAGCGACTTAGAGAAAAGTGGCTGTCCGATTGAAGTGATACAGGAGTTGTTAGGACACAGCAATCTCAGCACGACACGGACTTATGTCAAGGTCGATGCTGATAACATTAAAGCGACTTACGAAAGGTATATGAAGTGACAGATATACTTGAATTTATTTTAAAGAATCAGATTACTTATAACACATGGGAAAGTTTGCAGACAGAGGTTACTTCTGCCCTTAAACACCACGAAGAACTTATCCGAAGCATGGCTCAGTACGTGCTTGATGGTAAGGCAGGCGGCGGAGACGAACGCAAGAACGTGTTGGGCGTATACTATGATGAAGTCCAGGATTATGTTACATGGGTTTGCAGAATGGCAGATGATGTATGGGCTGGAAAGTGGGGCAACGGTGATGAAGCGAGAGAGCAGAGGTTCATTGATGCCGGATACTCCGCAGAGGACTATAAGATGGTAAAGGCCCGTGTCAATGCCACTAAAGACGAACACACCAATATTTCTATTCCCGATGGCTTAAAGCCTACTAAGGACATGGGCGGCAAAAGGTATCTGCTTTCTAATGTGCCTACAAAGAAAGGTGTTATCACATGGAAGGGCTACCCGCAGGGGGCGCAGGGAGAGAACCCTTATGTATTCACTGGCTCCGGGTGTGGTTTCATGAGTTTCTATTCTGCCATATCTACCATCAAGGGATACAACATGACACCGCTTGAATACGCCAACAAGAACCTGAAAGCGGTTGGTGGAACCAAATGTCCTATATCTACCGCAATAGGTCAGCGGTTGCTTGAAAGGGAAGGAATCAAATACAAACGGGTTAAATCCTTCACCACGGACGGACTTGCTAAAATCCTTCGTGAGCATCTTTCAAAGGGTTGCCCTGCGGTTGTGGCTCTTACAAGGTGCAACAGGGCTGGCGTGAACCACAAAGGGAGATACGCAAACTCAGAACACTATGCGCTTCTGATCGGTGTAACTGCTGATGGGAAGAAAGCATACCTTATGGACAGCAGTAGAGATACGGCAAGAGGCCCTAGGTACGTTGACCTTTGGGATATTTGCGACCACATTCCTACTGCGAGAGAAAAGGAAGACTTGCATCCTGAAGGACTTTGGAATGGATGGGTAAACTGCGGCGGAGTGGTTCTGATTGATATGTGAGCATAACACAATTCTAGATATGCGTTTTGCACGAAACGGGGGTGAAAAAAGCCCCCGTTTTTGGTTTAAGGTGGGTTGAGATTGGTTCAAGAAATGGGTTAAGGCTTACAATATACACTCACTATACAATGCACTGATTTTTTGGCTTAAAACCTAGATTCTTAGCAAAGTCCAAGATAAATTAACGCAAAAGAAGAACCACGGGAAATCAATGTTTTCCGTGGTTTTCTGTATTCTTAGATGAAGTTAAATGAAGATGATTTGAGATAAACCTATTCTTTCTCGCCACTTAATCTATACACGGAAATCAATCTGCTCTATACCAACTTCTTACAAGCGGATTCATCGTGTATAGAAATATAAAAACTCAATCTGCTCTATACAGTGGCAGTTTGTTTATCTCTTTTACCAGTTCCGAAACAGGGATACGGGTATAAACATCTTCGGTTATATCATTCTGAGCATGGCCCAGGATTGCTTTACGGCGGTTAAGTGGCACTCCGGCAAGTTCCATCATCGTACCGCAAGTAACTCTGGTATCATGTGGCTTATGTTCCATTCCCAACAAGTCCATAAGCCGCCGCCACGGGGTAGAGTAGAACGCAGTAAATGTGTATGCTCTGCCCCGTGTGTCGTGAATCAGATATTTATAACGTGCATCAATGTGTGACTTCATAAGTGGTATGATCGAATCATGCAGAGGAATGACACGGTTTCTCCCTGCATCGGTTTTCATGCCGCCCGTCATGTATCGTTCTTCATAATGGATGTTCTTAATCTCAATATGGCAAAGTTCAGATGCACGAAGGCCAGTGTAAACCATAACCAGTATGAACCATGCTTCATCTTGCCTTTCCCACAACAGTTTCAATTCATCTTCCGTGAACGGTGTATGTGCTTCTTCCTCATTGACTGTGTATTCTGCCGTGATAAGTCTGCTGTAATCCTTTTCCACCAACTCATATTTCAGAGCGTAATCATACATACCGTGAAGGACAGCTTTCATAAATCCGATTGTGGACTTTGAAAGGTGCGCTCTACGTTTGAAGCAAGCATCATAGTCAGCGGTCTTTAGAAACTGGAACGGTCTTTCGTGCAACTCTGAGAACTGCTTATAGGCAACGCCCCAGTTCTTCTGCAACGCCATTGATGGTTTCTTATTCATTCCCATACGGTAGTTGAACCACTTATCATACATTTCTTCAAATGTAATCAGTTTGGAACTATACTCTGCGAGGGCTGGCTTGCCACGGTTATAATCAGCAAGGAAGGCCAGTGCTTCTGAACGTTTAGCAAAGTATCCTAGATACCTGTATTTGGCTCTGTAAACGATTTTTCCGTCCTTCTCGACCTTTTGCATACCCGTTGATATTCGTACTCCGTATGGCTTCCTACGGCGCTTTCCAAGGTACACTACGCCGCCGTATCCATTTGGCAATCTCATGTCTTATTCTCCTTTCATAAATTAGTAAGAGCCGCCCTGCTAAGAACGGCCCTCTGCTTAAAATCTTCTCCTTACTTCAAACACTTTTCCGACAATCTCAACTGGCATGGTTTCGACTTCTTCTTTGGTATAGTGCTTGCTCTCATACTCCGGGTTGATAGGAACAAGGGTAATGCCTTCATCGGTTATCTCAACACGCTTGCAAGTGGCATCTTCGCCATTGATCCGAACGATGCAAATGTCCTTGTTTTCGGCAAAACTCTGTTTCCGCACAACGACAATATCACCGTTCTTAATCTCCGGGTACATGGAATTACCTTTGATTGTGAGCGCAAACATGTCGTTCTGTTCCGCTACCCTCTTAGGAATATCCACGTACCCTATGATGTTGTCCTCTGCATGAATCGGCACTCCGGCAGCTACCCTTCCGACCAGCGGTATAGAAGCGGATTTGCTGTCCTTGTGAGTAGTGGTTTCTTTATCGGTAATGAGGGCCATCAATTCACCGCTACTCATCATCATAGCTTTTGCCAACTTTTCAATCGTATCCACGGACGGGATAACATCTTTATCTGCCTTATACCGTTTGCCACGTTTGAGCATGTATATGTATGCACGAGATACACCAACCCTATTAGCAAATTCGGTGGAAGACATACCGTGTTCGTCACAGTATTTTGTGATTATTGCACCAATATCCATTGTGTTCACTCCTTTCCTGATGTATTTTTTATGTTTACTACATTATACATCTGTTAAAAAAATATGTCTATATCAGTTGACATAAACTGTTGACAATGAACGTCTACTATGGTAGACTTTAACCAACGTTGATAACAACTCTCGTTTAATTATAGAAAGAAGGTGAGAAAATTTGGCAAGAAACGAGAATACTAAAATCACGGTAATAGAACAGAAGCGGACGGAACTCCATATGTCACAGGTACAGCTTGCGGAGTACACAGGACTTAGCAGAATGACCATTCTCGACTTAGAGAACCGCCACAACACCAACCCCCAGGCTACTACCCTCATGGCGCTGTCAAAGGTGCTGAAAGTCCCGTTTGAGGTCTTATATGAGGATTGCTGTCAGAACGGCGGCGAAGATACTGAAAGTTGACCCTCTTACTCTCCGGGAACTCATAAAGGCACATGAGATACCGATAGGCAGATGTTACAAAAAAGCCGGAGCAAGTAGGTATACTTTTGTGCTTTATGAACAGGAAGTGAGGAAATTTGCAAAGGAAATGGGGTTGGAACAATGAAGGAAAGGGTGTTACGGATTGACGAAACAGGGACTTATCTTGACGAAGAGGAAGTCCCCGTCATGACCGACATTAACGGAGTGGAAATCTATGAGGGCGAACCGTACTGGAACATTGCCGGGGAAATCTACTCTAAGGAAACTATTGACGATATGAAAGAGTTTGCATAGCTTATGGAACACGAAAAAATTTGCGGTATTTATATGCTGACGTGTGGCTTTTATGGCAACACATATATCGGACAAAGCAGAGATATTCTCCGCAGATACAACGAACACAAAAGTGGTCACAGCGGCAACCCATATGTTGAAGCAGACAGGGAAATGTTTGGCAAAGACAATCTGACTATTTCAATATTAGAAGAGTGCGACCCTGATATGCTGGATGAACGGGAGCGGTTTTGGATTAAAGAACTTAACCCGGATCATAACAGATGTATGGGCGGCAAGGGTAGTTTGGGCCACGCTGTATCTGATACGGCAAGGAAGCTAATGTCGGAAGGCGCTAAAAAGCAATGGCAGTCTTATTCCGATGAAGAAAGAGCAAGGGTTTTATCGAACTTAAAACCGCCTTCATTCGGACACACCGTTTCGCAAGAAACACGTCAGAAAATCAGCGCTTCAAAGATTGGCACAAAGCGCTCTGAATCATCTATTAAAAAGATGAAAGAAACAATTCGTATCAGTAAAGAGAACGGGTATATCCGTGACAATGCCGGACACAGAAAAAAGGTTATGTGCGTAGACACTGGCCTTGTGTTTGAAAGCGTAAAAGCTGCTGGAGAATATTACGGTATTGCTCCGACAAATGTTTCGTCAGTTCTTAAAGGGCGCTACAACACAACACATGGGCACAGTTTCAGATATTGTTAGGAGAAAACGATGGCAAGTAAAGATTTTTTAGTTGCGGTTCATGACGGGCTGAAAAACAGCATGGCGGCACAGTCCGAAGCAATCCCGGCAGACCTCAACAAACAGAGGTTCATTCAGAACTGCATGACGGTATTACAGGAATCGAAAACGGACTTCTCACGGTGCGACCCCCGTTCTGTCCAGAGGACACTCTTAAAGGGTGCGTTCCTTGGACTGGACTTCTTTAGGGGAGAGTGCTATGCAATCCCGTTTGGCAACCAGTGTACGTTTCTGACTGACTACAAAGGCGAAATCAAGCTGTGTAAGAAGTACGCCATGAACCCCATCAAAGACATTTATGCAAAGGTGGTTCGTGAGGGTGACGAGTTTGAGGAAGTTATTGTAGATGGCAGACAGAGTATCAACTTCCGGCCTAAACCGTTCAATGACGGTGAGATTATCGGTGCATTTGCGGTCTGCATGTATAAGGACGGTTCGATGCTGTACGACACAATGAGCAAGGCACAGATCGAAGAGACAAGGCACTCTTTCAGTAAGGCCAGCAATTCTAAGGCGTGGAAGGACAGCTACGGGGAAATGTGCAAAAAGACCGTTCTGCGTAGGCTGTGTAAACTTATCGACCTGGATTTTGGCAGTATGGAACGTGCAGATGCCTTTGAGGAAGGCGGCGACAACAAAGTGACTGACAGGAAGCACATTGAGAAGGCCGCTGACGTTTACGCAGATGAACCCGTTGACGTAGAAGCAACCGAAGTGGAAGAACCTAACTGGTTCGATGCAACAGATGATGAAATCACAGCACAGGCAAATGAGGTATTCAAATGAGAATTGAAAAAACAGTAACAGTAACCGTAAAGACCACTGACGGAGAAGTGTTGGAGAACGGCAACATTATCCTGTATACCACAAAGAGCAACCCGCACGCTACACTGGCAATCTATGTGGGGCTGGACGAGAAGGGCATGATTTGTCTGACCGACTATCTGACAGGCGAAGAGTACAAGAAGGCCCCTAACTCCATTGACGAGTGCCGCATTTTCGTTACTGATGCTTGCAAGGTAGGCTGAGTATGATCCTGACGGCAGAGAACTATTACACAATGGAAGCGGACATGGCATACGTGTCCGTTTCTCAGTACAAAAACTTTTACGGGACAACTCAGAAACCAGGATGCGAAGAGTGTGCCTTGGCTATTATCCGTGGCGAGTATGAACCGCCTGTAACGGATGCGCTCTTAATCGGCTCTTATGTTGATGCGTACTTCGACCATTCACTGGATAAGTTTATTGCCGAACACCCTGACGTTATCTCAACAAGGGGTGCGACAAAGGGCCAGTTGAAATCTCAGTATCAGCAGGCCGACGCCATGATTCGGCGGTGCGAACGTGACGAACTGTTCATGAAGTACATGAGGGGCGACACGCAAGTTATCATGACCGGGGAAATCGGCGGCGTACCTGTGAAAATCAAGATTGACAGCACGGACGGTCACAGAATCACGGACTTAAAGACATGCCGTAGTCTGAATCAGACCTATTACGCTGCGGATGTTGGTGAGAGAATCAACTTCATTGAAGCGTTCGGATACGACACACAGGGTGCAGTCTATCAAGAAATCTATTATCAGAACACGGGCAAGCGGCTTCCGTTCTATATTGCGGCGGTCAGTAAGGATAAGACAGAGGGTATTCCCCATCCGAGAATTGCCGTGATTCAGATACCCGATGTTATCCTTAATGAACGACTGATTGAGTTTGAGCGCAGAGTGCCGATGATTCAGATGTTGAAGAACGGTGAAGCAGAGCCTACAAGATGCGGTGTATGCGACTATTGTGCTGACACAGAAGTTTTGGAACGTCCTATTTCTTCGGACGAACTGTTATCTATGGTATGAAGGATTCGATAATCATTAACATGCGGTACAGCGACTATGACTGTCTGACTGGTCAACCTAATGTGGAACGGCATCATGTTCTCATGGGGCAGATGCGGTCAAAGGCAGATGAAGATGGTCTTTGGATACCGCTGACGAAACAGCATCATACCGAAGGTTCTAAACCACAAGCGGGCGTAAGATGCGACATACATCATTGTGAACTTTTACGGACAATGAGCCAAATGCTGGCACAGACCGCATGGGAGAAGGACTACATTCTGAACATCATCAAGAACGCAGACGAGGACATTTACGGGGAACGTGTTGACGAACTCTGCGTTATGGCAAGGGAAGCATTTACCAGGAGATACGGAAGGAGTTTCTTATAATTGGTATTTAAAAATGGGACAAGGGTAAAAATCAAAAGATGTACGACATTCACGCAGTCTTACAGGAAGTATGTCGGAGAAGTCGGCACGATCATTACGTGTTCTACGCTGATTGAGGAAGTCTACGGCGTAAGACTTAGTAATGGCAAGATTGTAGGTTGCATCGGTTGTGACCTGATTCGTTACTTTTAAGGGGGAGTTATGACAGCAGTTGTAGGATTCATTTGCTTCATGGTCGGCGGCGCTTGCGGAGTGTTCTGTACGGCACTAGCGGTGGCGGCAAAGAACAGGGACAGAATGTTTGAGGACAGGGATTAAGTCTGTCAAAAATATCTACTAAAGTAGATTATAAAAATCGGCCCGTTGTAGGCAGTAGATAGTAGAGGGAAAAATATATCCCAACTTTTTTCAAAAGCCGTTATAAAAATCGTCCACTTATGGGCGTAGGAAAGTAGGAACAAAATAATTTTAAAAACATTTGCTCAAAACGTGGGTAAATGTCCTGTGTGTTATGAAAGGAGAAAAAACACATGAAACGCTATGAACTTATGAACCATACTTTTGTCGAACTGAAATCCGTGGGGTATGCACTCATGGAGAGCCGCAAGACAACGGAAATGCTTTACGGCGATGATGCGAAGCCCGAAATCATGGAAGCGGTTGACTTTGCGATTGATTGCATCGTCCGGCAGGTCTACATCGAAGAACTGACTGCGGCTAAGACTGACGAGGAAAAGGAAGCCGTTGTACTGGAAATCCCCGGCGACTTCGTTGTTTGCAAGCCCATTGGCAAGCCAAAGGACAGGAAGGCTCTTTTCTTCGGTGGTTACGACAATGGCGAAGCTATCATCCGTGAAGATGGCAAGGACGTTCTGGTATTCGACTATCTCAGCAAGGCAGAGGAAGTTGCCGAAACCCTGGGCGAAGGGTGGAGAGCAGTTGATGTGTGCGAGGATGCAAACAAGGCCACTCACAGGCTTCTTGATGTGATTATGGAAGCACAGGACGAAGAATAATCAGTTAACAGGGCCGTGCGGAAACTTCTCTATGGGGTTTCCCACGGCTACTATATAGGCTTTAAACGAAAGGAGTTTAATATGTCAAAGGTGATTATTAAGGGAATTAAAGAGGATGGCAAGATTGATGCCGAGTGCAAGAGTACGGCAGTCCTTGTGACTGAACTGATCGAAAGGCTTCCTAAGATGTGCGAAGTCGACATTCGTAAGGAACTTGAAGAAATCAGGCTGAGCGCCGAACGTGATACCCGTATCCGACAGACATACGCTCATATCCTCAAAGAGCATAAGGCAGAGAAGAAAGCTGCGGCAGATACGATTGTCAAAGATGCGGTTGCCGTAATCAAGCGTTGTGCAGAGGAACATAAAGACATGGATGCTGTCATGACCATCTGTAAGCTGTGCAAGGCTATTGCCGGGGACGAATTTGAGGTCAAGGCCGTGGCAGAAGGTGGAGAGGAAGAATGACACAGATGGAACATTTTCTCTGCTTGCTTTGGGGTTGCCTTATCGGTCACTTTATTGTCTATGGTTGGTGTAGGTTTTGGGACTTCATAACTAGGAAACGTGTTGAAATTCCAGATATTAAGTACGATGTTACCGACAATCCTATTCTGCAATTAAAGAGCCGATTAGGACAGGCGTATGTTGCAACCTATGATCGTACCGCAAAGAAGTTGCTCCATCGGCTTTTAGAGTACGTGAAATGGATTGACAACTGGCATAAGGAACAGGTTCTCCTTGTGGAAAATGACCGCAACGGTTATAAGCGAAAGGCCGAACGGTTACAGGCAGAGTTTGAAGCTGAGTGTTCCAAAAATGCAGAGTTGGAGAAGCAGCTTAAAAGCATAGGCGAGAAGTATGTATTCTGTTACAACATGCTTCAAAAGGAAATGCTTAGTGACTGGAAGCCGATTGAACGGGCAGAGAATGTAAGAGAAGCGTTGTGTACACCGCAAGAGTGGCGGAACATCTACGACAAAAAGCCTATACCAGTCGGCTATTCTGGAACTGCTAATACCGCAACCGAAGCAACCGAGTTGGCAGAACACCTAATGAATATGACCAGCCAACCGATTGTCATGGATTCAGAAACCCTCAACGACACGCAAATCAAAAACGAAGAGTTTATCAAACAGTTGCATGACTGGTTGGGACTTGAAGCAAGCAAGGCGGTGGAACTTCCTAATGCCGATAAAGAACGTTTGAGCGCTGATGAACTTAGGCGAAAGTACGCATGGTTTTTGGCATTATACAAGAATCCAAACAATGAACCGTTAAAGCGTTTCAAGGTCAGAGTTATCGGCACTTACAACAACGACAGGGACAGCTTGCTTACAGACTGGATACTTCCGGCAACAAGCATAAATGAAATCCGCAACGTGCTTGGCGAAGATGGGATAAGGGTTCTTGGCGGAGAAGAATTGCCCATCTGAGAGTAAAAAACATACCCCGAAAGTATGTTTACATTAGTAGAAAAATCTGTATAATAAAGTAGAGGGAAAGAGAGAGGAAACACAAATTGGGTTACTTTGTCTTTCTCTCTTTTTTTTACTTTTAACTGCATAGAAAAAGGACTAGCTTACTGCGAATAAGCCAGTCCGATGGAAAGATGAACCACGACTTCATCAGTCCGTATACATAAAGTATAGCATCTTTCTATCTCTGTGTCCACGCACGAAAGGAAGATGTTTTTTTATGGCAAAATCCAGGTCACACAACGACAGCAACGGCGAAGCATTTGAGAGCATGGGGACAATCTTTATCAACCCCTACACTGAGGAAAAGCAGAAAGAATCATTTACCAAAATCTATGAGAGTATGCTTTTGAATCCCGTTTTCCAAAGTCTGAATTTAAGACAGCGTTTTCTCTATGTGATATGCAAGGCACAGTATTATGGCAAGCGCAAGCCGGAACGTGATTTTAAGGACATTGAAGAATATCAAGGCAAAGACCTGTTCTATCTGAATTGGGGAACCGTTCAGCGTTATGGGATTTACAAGCCGACCATGCACAGCGGATTTTATAAAGATATGAAGGCCCTTATTGATGCCGGACTGATCGAACGTGTTACTAGCGGTAAGAATCAGCGGACTAAGAGTGTGTACCGTTACTCTAGCAAGTGGCGCACCTTAGAAGTATAGAGGGTATGGTATATTCTATATATCTGTGTCTTATTTAACACATAGCAAGCCCGAAAATCTGTCAAGTAGTGTGTCAATATTAACACATGGCAAATCCCAAAAACCGAACCATTGATGCCTTATGTGTGTCAATATTAACACACGCATATGTGTCTTATTTAACACACGCAAAATAATTCTACTTCCCTAAAAATTCCCCATAAATTAAGTCTATTGTGGTTGACATACTATCTTAATGGTGCTATCCTATTATCGTAGTCAGTCAACTGCAATAGATGAAATTTGAAAGGAGAGTAGAACACATGACTAAGGAACTGGCAGAAAAGAAGTGCTATGAACTGATCCACGAAGCACTTCGTATCGCAAGGGAAGTTGACCCTGACGTGCATAGAATCTCATGCTTCATCATTGACGATGGGCCGGAAGCAAGCATCTATACCAACGTAAGAGCAATGAAGAAGGGCGAAGGCGTTGACGAAGATGGTTTCGACAACCTTGTTAACGTGCTTGAATACAGCAAGTTTGACTACGGCGAGTATGCGTTCGTCACAACGGGTGATAAGGGGGAACAGGCATGACAGTAATTGATGTTCTTGCGGTACTGCCCATGGAAACGAAGGTCTGCATCAAAGATGAAAGCGGAGCCATCCTGTATGAAGGCGGCATCGAAGATATGCGGATTGACGAACTTGTGGAACGCCGTGTAGCTGGGGTTGACCTGGTTTTTATGCTTACGGTTTCTACATGAGTAGACGGATGATGTAAATATGGTAGAAAAGGAGAGATACTTGGAACAGCATCATAATCGCATTAAATGTGAAGCATGGAATGATTCTATGCAGAACTGGAAAAAGTACCCGATTCAGAAGGCACAGCTTATTATTGCAGACGTGCCGTATAACGTGGGTACTAATTTTTACGGCAGTAATCCTGTATGGTACAACGGCGGCGACAATAAGAACGGGGAAAGCAAGCTGGCAGGCAAGGCGGCATTTGCTTCGGACTTTAATTTCAACCTGTATGAGTATTTCCACTTCTGTTCACAGCTTATGAAAAAAGAGCCTAAGAAGGGCGGCGCAAGGGGGCGTTCATCTGATGCTCCCTGCATGATCGTTTTTTGTAGCTTCCAGCAACAGGAAACACTTATCAAGGCGGCGGCAAAACACGGATTCATTCATTACATACCGCTGACGTTCATCAAGAAGTCTAGCCCACAGGCGTTAAAGGCAAACATGAGGATTGTCGGGGCAACGGAGAGGGCGCTTCTGTTTTATAGAGGTTATCTGCCTAAGTTCAGGAACGGCGCTATCTATGATGAAAGCGGAAGGGCGGTTCGTGGAACAGGTCACATGGTACTTGACTGGATGGAGTATGAGCGTGACGGTAAAGACGTTCCTAAGATTCATCCTACGCAGAAACCCGTCAAGTTGTTAAAGCGACTTATAGAAGTCTGTACCGACCCTGGGGACGTTGTTATTGACCCTTGTTTTGGCTCCGGCAGTACGGGTAGAGCCTGTATCGAAACGGGGCGCAACTTTTATGGGTTCGAGATCAATAAAGAGTTTTACAGACGGGCAACAGAGGAAATGCTTATTGTGCCGGAGTACGTACAACAGGAATTGGCTCTTTAATTATGCCCTGACAGTCTACTAATGTAGAATCACACGTCTACAACGGCCCATATAAGCCTATACAGACGTTTTTATTCATCAGCCGCATAAATTACCACGCAAACAGCAAACAGCCTTAAAACGGCCTTAAAGGGGGTGAGAGAGGTTTTTCAATTTAAAATAGAAGGCAAGTTTCACAAGAACAGGCGGACAATGCCGGATTTGAACGACTTGCTTTCAGCATCTAAACGGCATCCGATGGCAGGCAATAAAATGAAACGTGACTTTGCCACGGTTGCCAACGCATGTATAAGACAGGCAAGGCGGCGAACACCGTTAAGGACACCTGTCTATATCGTTTACCGATTCTATGAAGCAGATAAGCGAAGGGACAAATCCAATGTTGCCAGTTTCGCCATCAAAGTCATAGAGGATAGCTTGCAAGAGGTCGGTCTGCTTCCTAATGACGGATGGGCCGAAGTGGAAAACTGGACATGCAGATTCGGAATTGATAAGGACAATCCGAGAATCGAAGTGACCGTTTACGAACAAGGAGAGTATTAACATGGCATCAATCAGAGTTAACGAGGACTGGAAGATTGACATTGACGATGCTGGCAATCACATTCCGCAGAGGAAGAAGGTCAATCAGAAAACAGGCGAAGAGTATTACGTTGGCAACGGATTCTTTTCCAGTGTCGAGGGTGCGCTTAAAGAAATCGTGAGCATCGGAACAAGGGAGAAGGTTCTGTCAGCAGAAGAAGAAGTATCTATCCGTGACTACATCAGCATCATGCGTGAAGAGAGAAAGGCGCTTGAAGCTGCGCTGAGAGCATGAGAAGGCCGATGGTACGGAAGTCTTTGTTCCCTAACGAACGTGAAATCAAAGCGTTCCTGGATGGCACAAAGACAACGTACACGACCCCTGTTATGCCGCATGGGATACCGACAGATTACAGTCAGGGCAACGGACTTTGGATTTACATGTCGGAGAACGGAACCTTTATAAAAGATTTGTCGGTAGCCCCGTTTTGGCAGAGGTTAGATCATTACAACTATTTATACGGGCCGTACAGAGTTGGCGAAACGTATTACTGCCGGGAACAATATTCGTATGATAAAGATGGGAACGTTGTTTACAGAGTGGGATACAAAGGCAAGGTCAAGTACAAGTTTGGCTGGGATGGCGTTGGCGCTATGGGCGCTGACAAGGCACGTATCTTCCTAAATGTCAAGGAAGTACGGCTCCGTAGACTGCATGACATGACGGTGGAAGATTCGCTTAAAGACGGGGTAAAGCCTAATCCGAAAGCCAAAAATCCGCTGTCAACGTACATGAGGATATGGGACGAGGAACAGAAAATCAAGTGGAAAGAAAATCCGTGGGTATGGGTACTCACGGTGGAGAGAGCAAATGGAGAGAAAATTTGAATGTGACGATGGAGCATTTCTTCGTGTGACTGTATGTGCGGTATACAACGAAGAAGGCGTCTATGACTATGATGTTTCATATGTAGACCACGACACAGGGGAAAACATAATCATTCCTGTTATTGAGGAACAGCTTGCACCCATAGAGGAAGTAGTGAACTGTGAACCCAACATCGACTGGCAGGCAACTTACAACGAATACTCCGAGAAGGCGCAGAGAACGATTGCCAGCCTTAGTAAGCGGATAACCGAACTGAACGCCCTTCTTAAAGATGCGCAGTCTAAGGCGGACGGTCTTAATTCTGCACTCAAAGAACAGGATAGTGCGTATGCGGATGTTGTAAGCAAGAACGCCGCACTTACGAAGAATAACCGTGAACTTGAAGAAAGCCTGTCCACCAAAAAGGGAGAAGTCAAGCACTGGCGTGGAATGTATATTCACATGAAAGAAAGGTGCAACGAATACAAGAGGGCCGCTGACAATCTGATGGTGGAACGTGACCGGGCAGACGATGAACTTGCGCTCACAAGAATCATGAACACGGCGCTTGCAGAGAAGATTGAGAGGATGCAGAACAATGGCTAAGAATTATGAAGTGGGGGAGAAATACTATCTGCCCGTGAAGGTTGATGAAGTTGTCAATACCAACTATGGCGTAAAGATAAGTTTTGAAGATGGTGCTGGCGAAGATACCACACGTATCTGTGATATGCCTGACGTTTTGTTGACCGCTAGCGAAATTGCGGCGAAAGTCCGTTACAGAAGAAACGTTGAGCAGGAAAACCGCTTTGAAGAACTGGAAAGGGAGAACCAGGAACTTAAAGAAGAGAACGGCAAGCTGACCGCAAAGGTTGACGCACTGGAAGCCGAGTTGAACAACGCAAAGGCCCTTAATGAATTTGCCGTTAAAACCGAACAGAACAGGGAGAAACTTATCGCAGAACAGCGAGAACTCATGAAGAAGTACAGCATGGTTATTGACGTTCTTATTGACAAGATCGTGGCACTCAGAAAGGGGGAAGGTAATGGCTAAAGAATATAAAGTGGGTGAGAAGTATTATCTGCCAGTGACGGTTAAAGAAATCGACATCGATTATATGTATCCTATTACCTTAGAGTTTGTTGACTGTGAAAGCTGTGATACAACTGATTCAGTACGTATTACTGACGAACCTGACCTGTTGCTGACCGCAGATGAAGTTGCAGGATCGCTTAAGACCAAAGCAGATGTTATGGAAGTGGTCAGCGATTCGCTCCAGGAAGAGAACGAGAAACTCAAAACAAAAGTCGAAAGGCTGACAACGTGGTACGAGGAAGCGAACAGGACAGCATCAGAAGCTACGGAAGCCAACGATGAACTCAAAGCGAAGATTAAGGAACTCAGAACTCGTAATACCGAGTTGGAGGCCCTTCTGAAAGAAGTTACAGCGACAAGAGACGAGGCAATTCGGCAGAATAATGTACTTTTGGCAGAGATTAAAAAGCTGAAATACGAATGCAACGAGTTGAAAGATGCCGTTGATAAAAGGATTATTGATGTTCAGAATCTTACGGCAGAGAGAGATAATCTGAAAGCCGACCTTACAACGCAGAAGGAAGTTAACGAAGAACTCAAAACGAAGATTGCCGACCTGAGAAACCGTGTAGGCGAACAGTTAGCACAGATTCAAGACCTCAATGCGGAAGTCCATTTCCACAAAGAGTTTGGCGAAGGGCTTGATAAACAGCAGAAGGAATTACAGGCGCGGTATGATGAACTTGATTCTGTCAACAAGGAACAGGCAGAGAAGATTCGCAAGCTGGATGCAGGGCGTGACACATGGGAGCGCAACGCAAAGGCATGGAAAATGACCGCAGACGGAATGTCTAAGAGGGCAGAAGAACTCCAGGCTGAGAACGAAAAGCTGAACAACAGGAATAAATACCTGGAATCGGAGAAGAACCGCAAGCCCATCGTCCATGTACTTACTAATGATGGACACGTTTATGCGTTTACATCAAGCGGTAAGGTATCCGTGAAATACCATACGGAACTCAACATCCTTATGATTGAGGACGGTGAAAAGACTATTGCCGGATTCTCCCGTGGTGATAAGCCCGGAAACCTGTCTGCATGGTGGATGGGATAAGTTGGCATATATCCAACATTTCTACCTTAGTAAACGCTTGCTATATACGACAGTAGATGTTAAAATAACATAGTAGTTCGGATAAGTAAGAGCCATTGAGCCGGATAATCTGTGTGGGGATACCATGCAGCTTACTCCGGCTCTTAGCAAAAAAACGTATAACGTAAAAGAACCGCCTGTGCGGGAACACAGAACGGTTCGGCAGGAAATGTTGGTAAGGAACATAACCTACATGGATTAGTGTACCATCATTCCCTCATTACGGTCAACGGGAAAGGTGGTATTTTTTATGTCTTAGCTAAATGGGTCTTAATCATATCGTAACTGACAATTCTGTATTCAATTCATAAGGTGATAAAAATGAGCGTATTAAAGTTAATTGCATCTGATAGTTTTCTCTGCATCAACAAATGTATCGCAAAGGCTTTTGGCCTGGATGCGGCGGTCATGATCGCTGAACTTGCGACATGCTACAACTATTGGGAATCACAGGACGGTCTTACTGAGGACGGTATGTTTTATGAAACCGTTGAGAGAATGGAAGAAAATACCACTCTGACTAAATATCAGCAGTTAAAGGCTATTGCCGTTCTTGAAGATGCTGGGGTTATCCGCACCGAGAGAAGGGGCCTTCCGGCAAAGAGATACTTTGCTATCAATGAAGAAAAACTGCTTGAAGTAGTTGACAACAAGAAGTCAAAAAACTGGACAACTGGAAGTGAAAAAACTGAACAACAAGAGAGTGAGTTTTTTGACGTAAATAAGAATAGAGAAGAAGAAAAAAGAGAGATTAAGAATAGAACTATAAGAGAAAGTGGTTCGTCTGCGCCGACCACTACCGCCGAAAAAAAGCCTAAGAGAAAAACTTCGCCTTCTGTAACCGATGATAAAGCAACCGAAATGATGGAGCCTATGAATATCTCTGAACCACTTAGGGAAAAGGTTCTTGAATGGTTACAATACAAGCGTGAAATCGGCAACACTTACAAGGAAACAGGCTTTAAGTCCCTTCTGAAACAGGTAGAAAAGGCTGAACAGAAGCATGGTGCATCAGCGGTTATGAATCAGATTGACCTTGCTATGTCAAGATCGTGGCAAGGTATGTACTTAGATAAAATCGTTTCCAGCAACAATAACAACACCGCAAAGAAGGATAGCTTCTCTAGCGGTGTAGATATGCTCATGAGTGAGGGGTGGTATAATGACTAAAGAAGAAACAACAAAAGTCGTATTTTACATTAAGGGTGCGTATCCCGGCTATTATCTCAAAGTAAATGCAGATGCGTTCAAGCATCAGATTATGGTGTGGCATGATATTCTTAAAAACGAACCTTTTGACCGTGTTATGGCAGGGGTAAAGAGTGCTATCTGCGCCGGAACGAACGGTTTTCCGCCTTCGCTTGATATGGTTATCGAATACATGCACAGGGCAGAGAACCCTGGAAACCGTTCTGGAATTGATGCTTGGCGGTTAGTGTGCAGGGCAATCAACTCTCCCCGCGACCAAATGAAAGCTGCGTTCGCTACTCTGCCGGAAACGATTCAGCATGTCTTAGGTTCGCCGGATACTCTGCTTGCATGGGGCAACGTGGATACGGAACACTTTGAAACCGTGATCCAGTCGAACTTCCTTCGGTCATATGAAGCACAGGTTCGCCGTGAACACATTGAACACAAGATACCTGAGAACCTTCGTATCTCGCTTGACGGGCCGGAGCCGCCTAAGATCGAAGGCCCTAAGTCCGTTGAGTATGACGATGCTTTTGATTCAACCGAAGTCGAAATGCCTAAGTCCGTATCTGACAGGCTGGCGGCACTTCGGAAGAAACTTGGACAGTAAATTTTATTCGAGATTTTAGGAAAATTTTGTCTAATATGGTTGACACGCACAGTGAATTGTAGTAGACTAAAGAAGTCGAAGGGCAAGGGGGTACGGCCTAGGACAGTACCCCATAATTCTACTAAAGTAGACGGAAGGAAGGAGAATGGTAAACAACATCGCTTACGAATGGAAGTTGCCTAGTCTGTACAAAGGCGTAAGCGCAGAGAAGTGCGCAAAGGAAATCGGTGACGTAACTACTCCTAAACAGGTTGTAGATATTGCCCGTGACGAAAGCACAGAACTTCACAAGTGCTTTGAATGGGACGATGATATTGCCGCCGAGAAGTACAGAGAGGTACAGGCGAAAGAAGTTCTGCGGAGCATTGTTATCAAGCACGTAGAAGCGCCTAAGAATGAGGGAGAGGAAGAACAGATAACGCACTTCCGGGTGTTTGAGAACGCACCTGAGAAGAATACGTACAAGTCGGTACAACTGATCGTTCAGAATCCCGATGAACACGCAAAGCTGATTGCACAGGCCCGTAGAGAATTGGAAGCCTTTAAGAAACGCTATGAGAACATCATGGAACTTGCGAAGGTCATAGCGGCAATCGAAGAATTTATCTGAATCAACACGGTACAGACTGTTGAATAGGTGGCAGTAAGCCACATAATTACATAATTACAGTACGACACAGTAAATGAGAGAATATTACATTAAACGACACAACAACAAATTACTACCATCTGTTCAGCAGTCCGTACCGATAACACTGACTGTCTAATAGGTGAAATAAGTCACCTACATAGACCATACGGCATTAAACCAAATTAGACTGCATTACAAAACAGCGGCTAAGAAAAAATTAGAATAAACTACAACAGATTTATTTCATCTGTTAGGCAGTCAGTAAACATTGACCATCTACCAGGTGGCAGTAGCCACCAAACACCGTTTATCACATGACACAAAATCATAGGTAACAACAAACGAGTAAAACAGAAGAAATCACACTACATAACAACATAGTTACTACCATCTGATAGGTGGTCAATGAACAAAGTAACAATCGGTTGTCTTATAGGTGGCAGAAGTCACCGAAAAGATAATAAAAAACGTTTAAACAGAATCGGTCAACACCTGTAATGACAGTAGAAAAAATTAAACGACAATTAACCAAAGAACAACACAGGACAGACTACTACCATCTGTAAGGCAACCGATAAAATAAATAATTCCACAAAAGAAAAGGAGAAAGAAAAACCATGGCAAAGAAAGACGAAATCATTGAAATCAAGAAAGTTGACCCTAAGACCGCCATCTTCCACATTGAAGGAACCAGCGCCATCATCTGTAACAAGATGGACAATGTTACAAAGCGTGACCTGACCGATGAACGCAAGGACAAGGCAAAGGAAGTCAAGAAGCCTAACAAGTGGGAAAAGATCATTACCTCTATCCACTGGAACAACGGCGACCCGGAAACTTTCACAGAGGAATCTCTGAAAGAGCAGCTTGCAAACAACGCCCCATGCTTCACAACCTTTGGTTTCAAGAAGGCCATGTGTGATGCGGTTGTCCGTTTCGGCATCGACAAGTATTCCACTAAGTTCAAGGCGGCGGTCAGCATGAACAGCAAGAACGGACTTATCCCGTTCAAGTTCTCCGATTACAGATGCAGGGAAGAACTCATGTCCCCTAAGAGGGGCGCTCCGATTCTGGTCTACATCAACGAGTTCGGCGGCTGGGAAGCAGATGTAAGCATTACCTACATCGACAGCGTTTACTCCCTGGAACAGATCGTGAACATCATCAACCTTACAGGCATCGGAATCGGCATCGGCTCCGGCAGAAACGCAGAGTTCGGCAGATTCAAGGTGACTGGCGTAACAAAGGTTGGCGAATAAGATACATTCGTAACGTCAATTTTTCTACCATAGTAGACAGGGGGTGATAAACGGCAACATCTATAACAGGAGAACCAACTTACAGCAACGAGAAGAAAAGGTTCGGCTCCGTAGGGTGTTGGTAACAATACGAACTGTTACAGAATAGCATAGAATTGATGTGGAAAGGGGTGAGCAAAGGCTAAGAGAAACGGTGCCCAGGAAAAGCAAAGATTGGCAACGGCAATGTGAAGTTTTGCTAGGGCAAAGCGAAGTATGACAGGGCAATGGCAAAGAAGCGCTACGAAAGGCCATGGTTAAGCTAAGAAAAGCAGAGCCACGGAAATGTTTAGTGAGCCAGTGTGAGGGCGATGCGCAGAGCAGTGCTAAGTGGCAAAGGATTAGTTCTGATGCGTAAGGTGCTGGCATAGCCTAGAAGCGTACAACACTGTTATGGATTAGCTTGGATTAGTTACGGACTAGCCCTGACTAGTTAAGTTAAGGCTCTGATATGAACTGTGCAGGAAATGTGAAGAACAGCATGGGCATAGGAATGAAACGTGAAGGCTAAGTCCTGATAGCTTCGGAAATGATACGCCAAGTCTTGGCACTGGTTCGCCATGAAAAGGAAATGCAAAGTTTCGTTGCGGAAAAGGTTAGCCATGAACGGCAAAGGCACTGACTAGATAGGCTACGCATTGGAATTGAACAGAACCGTCCCGCAAGGGAAAAGCATGGAGAACAACAGTAATGGCTTAGTTTTGTTCCGGCTGTAAAGGCGGTGATTTGAATAGCGTAGGCAGGGGCTTGAATAGCGTTGGTTATGACAAGAAGCGTAGTGGCTGAGTTCTGCGTGGTGACGAAATGCTGTGGAAAAGCACTGTGCCGGAAGAGCAAAGAATCGTACTGTGCCGGAAAAGTATAGCACGGTTTCGGAATAGCAAAGCATAGCCGGACAGAGCAATGGTAATGACTAGAGATGTGACGTAGTGCAGTGGAATTGCAAAGTTGAGCGAAGAACCGTTGAGGAAATGCAAAGACGGGAAAAGCTATGGCGTTGCTGGGAAAAGATTGGCAAGGGTGTTGTGAGGACAGGATATGCTATGGCATTGTTCAGCCGAGTTTCGGTGTCGAAGTGATGCGACCTGTAAAGGCGTTGATTTGACATGATTTGTTTTGGCATTGCAAAGTTCAGATTCGCAAAGGAAAAGCAGGGAAAAGTTTGCACTGTAAAGGCAGAGCAAGGAGAGGTTTTGCGAAGGCAGAGGAACGCTGTGTATCGGCATTGGGCGGCTAGATAGCGTAAAGGCATGGTCAAGCGGTGAAACGCAAAGGCGAAGCAATGATCGTGAAGAAACGATAGCTTGGTAAAGGCATCGTGGAACGGTGTTTAGGCTAGGAAAGGTATTGTTCTGTCAAGGCAAAGCCAAACGATGTAATGGCAGAGAGTAGCAAGGCGGCGGCATTGATAGTGCGGTAATGATAGCGCTGATATGGAGTTGCATAGAATAGTCCGCAATGGAGTAGCTAAGTTCAGAAGCGTAGGGCTTCGGCAAAGTAAAGGCTGTGATGCTTCGGAAGTGAATTGCGAAGAAATGGCGAAGTAAACCGGGGCCGTGTTCAGGAATGGCTCAGAGTTGATTCGCAAAGGCATAGACCAGTCATGAGTTGCTAAGGCATTGAGTAGATAAGCAATGGCAAAGCGAAGCATTGACATGTTAAGGCGTTGCGAAGATATGCTCCGCAAAGGAATCGTGATGCTCAGTTGAGGAAAAGAAAAGAGCCGTGCGCAAGGGAAATGCAAAGCAAAGTGACGTTGCGGAGTAGTTTTGTATCGGTGGTGCTATCAGATGCGAAGTGATGGAATGGTGATGCCAGGAGAAGAACAGAGGGGGTGATGGAAACGAGTGGAAGAGTAAAGGCATAGAAGCGAGCAGTCATGGAAATGAGTAGAACAGTTTAGTCGTGGAAATGAATGAGTAGAAGCGGTCAGCTACGGAAAAGCTAAGATTGGTATAGGAATCGTAAAGTTCAGTAGCGGAAATGTTCAGTACGGTCATGGAAAGGAATGGAAAGGCCCTGAACGGCAAAGGCGGCGAATGGCCCCGTGCTGATTACACAAGCAAAGGCAACTGTTAACCAGTGGTTCCAAAAATATTTTTTCAAGAAAGAAAGGAAAGAAAAACAATGGCACTTGATATTTTTAGCAAAAACGCAATCGACAGAAGAATCAAAATCTCCTTCCTGGAGCCTGCACTTGGCACGGCCCCTAATGACAAAGAGGTTTACAGCAACTATATCGCAAGCAAGGCCCCGGACGCACAGGGAATCGAAGAAGAGATTGCCGCCATCGGTGTAGATGGTGTGGCAGAGCAGGGCATGACAGTATTCCCCCGTATCAACTTCGACAAAGAGCGCCCCGGTTTCTGGCCTTATCAGATTCGTGGATTCTTCAAGTCAGCACAGCAGGCACTCAACGATATGGTTCCGAACAAGGAAGAGCGTAAGAAGAAGGGTTCCGGCTACCTGTCCACATACAAGCGCAAGATCGACACGCTGGTTTTTGTCAAGACCATCGGCGCAAGATGGACAAAGTACAAGACTGCCGGAACGGATAAGCAGCTTATTGAGATTCACCTTCCCGAAGGTGGCGAGATCACAGCCTGTGAACGCCCTCTGAGAGCACAGACCATGCAGGGCGAACGTGTTGCACTGGCGAAGAGCGAAGCGGTTCCCGAAGGCTCCTGGATGGAGTTTGATGTAAGGATTATCGATCCCAACCTGGAAGATTACCTTGGCGAGTGGCTCGAATTTGGAGCCTACAACGGCCTTGGACAGTGGCGCAACTCCGGCAAGGGCACATTCGTTTACTGGATGTACGATATGGACGGCAACCTTGTCAAGACCAATGCCGAAGATGAAGAATGAGAAAGAAGGTGACAGGATATGTCAATGAACTGTTTCACGGGCATCGGCAACTTAGTTGCTGACCCGGAAGTAAGGTACACAAATGACGGTCTGTGTATCGCAAGCTACCGTATAGCAATCAGCAGGGACTTTAGCAAGGACAACGAAAGCGACTTCCTTAATTGCAAGGCTTTCGGCAAGTCCGGCGAGTTTGCAGAGAAGTATCTGCGGAAGGGCATGAAAATCGGCATCAAGGGACGGGTTCAGACGGGAAGCTACACGAACAAGGAAGGCAACAAGGTCTACACTACCGACATTATTGTAGAGAACCATTACTTCTGCGAGAGGGCAGAAAGCGGCGGCAATCGTGGCGGCGGTCACGAGAAGTCCGCAGACGACTTCATGAACATCCCGGACGGGATTGACGAAGAACTTCCGTTTACCTAAGTAGTCTACTAAGGCAGAAGGAAAACGATAGGAGAGTAGAAAATGAAGAAGGCAATCAGAAGAACAATCGAAACAGTTTTGATTCTGTACGTGATGATGTGGGTTCTCTGCATCGAAACGGCAACATGGGAAATGTACGTTGTGGCTTTTGGTTGCCTTCTTGGTTTATTAGCGTTTGGACGCAGGGAGCAGAGAATGACACAGAATGAACAGGTGCTTGACTACATGCAGAAGTACGGTTCGATCACGGCCTTAGATGCCATGAGGGACTTAGGGTGCATGAGGTTAGCAAGCCGGATCAGTGACTTAAAGAAAAACGGTCACAGGATTATCACAACTAAGAAGTCAGTTGTGCGCCGGGACGGAACTAAGGCATATATCGCAGAGTACAGGCTGGGGGCGGCAGATGGAACGTGAGTTTATGGTGGTCTGCCATATCAACAAAGATGGACAGTCGGCGTTCACAAGGTTCTTCGTAAGACATATAGGAGCAGTCACACGGGAGACAATCGTAGGCTGGGAAGATGTGTGTAAGGAAGTAGGCGGATATGACAATGCCGTAGTCCTACATTGGCAGGAGTTATACACAAATGGAACTGGTCATATGGAAGCAGATAAGGACGGGTGAGTACGAAAGTCCGCAAGGGTTTAAAGCCTACAATGTCCCGGAAGGATGGGAACTGATTTACGAGACTGACGAAGGACAGGAAATCACGATTCATGAAACATTCAAGGAAGCAAGGAAAAAGGCACAGAGCATAAAGGGATTCGATATACCGAAGCATCCGAAAGGCCAGTATGGTCAATGGATAAAAGAGCCGATAGCGTACTGCCCATATCATCATTGTTTCCTATCTCATACGGATGCGAAGAATCATGAATGTCTGCGAAAAGGCTGCACTTGGCTAGTCAGAATATCCAGCCCACATTGGGACAGAAGGGACGAAGTAAAGAGGAACAAGAAAAAGAGGAAATCAAATGTCGGTATTAAGTGAAAACATCCTCAAATGCAAGGCAGACGGCATGAGTGATGAAGAAATCATCGAAGCGTGCGGATGCACAAAGGCGTTTTTGGAACTTGTCACAGGCAAGCGGAAGAAAATCTCAAATCATGCGGTGTGGGATGAAAAACGGTGTAAGGAATGGCGAGTAGTAACCGGGCAAATCCTTCGGTTGTTTGCGGCAGGGGTGCCGATGCCTGAATACTACAAGGAAGTGAGAAGAATGAACTTAGAAAGGGGAACATATGAAAACTGTAAGTAAGAAACTGATCCTGTTACTGATGGTAATGATTTTTGCGGTGATGCCCACACAGGCGGCAGTAAGCGTCCCGGCCTGCGTAAAGACTAAAGCAACGCAGCTTATGAGGGAGAGCGGCATGGACGTTGCGTTCGTTGTCAAAATCGGAAGTGACCGCAAAGGCACTGGATACATGTTTTACCGCAACGCTAAAGGAAAGGTTGTTTGCGACAGGAAAGGTACGGTGATTTTGGGAAAGAACACTCCGTACAAGAAGTCATACACGTATCGGTTTTATAGGAATTTCAACTTTGAGTACAACACAAAAGTGATGAAGTGGAAGGTCGGTAGAACGCAGTACGAACAGGATTGGCCCATTAACGTAGAGTGTGACCAGGTTGCAGAGTACGGATTTTTGGTTCACGGATATGTGAGATACAAGGCTCCTGGTAAGGCGTGGACAACCTGTAAAGGTGCAAGCCGGAATACCGATGGTCTGGCAATGTGTAAGGAATTTGCAAGGTATTTAAGATCGTGTGCTGATGATGGTTGCCCGGTTGCTTTCATGTAAGGGGGTGAGAGATTGGAAAGTTTGATTCTTCCGGCAATCGTGATGTGTTTGGGAAGTGCGGTACTTGGCTTTATCTTAGGCCACAACAAAGGCTTTTCGGACGGATTTGATTATGCTGTACAGAACAGCAAGGAAGTCGGCAACGAAATCGCAAAGAACATGGTGAAAGAGGGGTCGTTGCGGATTTACAAGATAGAGAAGGACGGGACATTCAATCCAGTTGAAGAAAAGCCGGATTCAGTTGAGGAAAAGGTTTAACGGTTTAATAAGCGGCGGGGCTGGCAACGGCCCTGCTGATATGGAGAAAGAAATGGAACTGATTAGCAAATATGATGCACTTGCAAGTATCAGCAAGATGTTCACTCCGCTTCCGTCACAACAGGATTTGAAAGAGGACTGCTTAGAGATTCTCGACAATCTTCCTATAATTGAGAAGTCAGGGGAAATCACATATGAGCAGTTTCGTGAATACTGTGAGAAGCGGTGCTTGGTAGTTGTTACGTCAGAGTTTTACGAGTATGTGCGGAACTTCGGAAAATCAAAGTCAAAGCATGATGAATTTGAAAAGGCGTTGGTCGATATGTTTGCTCCGATCATGGAGTGCGAAATCAATCATCCTAAGTACGAAGAAACGGTTGCAGACATTATCAAAGACGTAATGAGAGCCTATGATGAACTGCATCCGGCAGAGAGGAAGGACAATGGCTATGGAATACGAAATCATCCATAAAGAAATCAAGGATGCAGACGGTATCACCTGTTACATCAAGACAGGTGAAATCGTGCGGTGTAAATACTGCATACACAGACCGTGGGACAATGGTGGATATTGGCCTAGTGTTGAATCTCCTGATAGGGTATGCCCGTTTCTTTGCAACGATGATGATTACAATGATAGATTGCCACCGAGTGATGATTTTTACTGCAAATACGGGGAAAGGAAAGACAATGGCTAGGTTCGTAGAGTATGAAGATGTGCTTGCGTTGTGGGACAAATACCATTACATGATTGGCACAAGAGCGACAGAGTTTGACAGAGAGTTGAGGAACTTACAGACGATAGATGTTAGATGTTGCGCCGATTGCAGGCACTTCCAAAAAGATGATTCTCGTATTGGACACGGAGCGTGCGACTGGTACAGAACTGAAAAACTTTCGATTGATTGTTGTAGCGAGTGGGGAGTAAAGGACAATGGCTGAGTATCATGTAGGATGCGGACTGGCTGGTATCTATGCCGGGACGTTCCACAAAAACGGAGATTGGCGTGATAAGTCAGATGTGACAGATGAAGCAATCAATTCGGTCATTCAACACATGTATTTCCAGTTGGACGAAGGTGAAACGTCAATGGCCTATGCGGTCAAGATGAATGACGGCAAGTATGTCCGGCTGAAAATCGAAGTATCAGATCATTGTCCTGAGTGGGCAAAGGAACAGTTAGGAGAGAACAATGAAAGTTAAATTTTACCCGAATGATATTGAGAGTGACGTTATCGAAGTGCCGGATGATATTACGGAAGATGAACTCAACGACATGGCTTGCGATTGGGTTGCAGATAATGTTTGTGGATTTTGGAAGGAAGTGAAACCGTGGGAAACGGAGTAGATGATTGCATTAGCAGGCAGGCGGCAATCTACATAGCAAGTGGTTACTGCCATCCTGCAAACGTGGCAAAGGAACTGGCAGAGTTGCCATCGGTACAGCCGAAGCGTGGAAAATGGATATGGAACGGAGACACACTTGACTGGGAACGCTTGCATTATTGCTCAGAATGTAAGAAATATGCGCTTAGAGATACAGATGGCAAGTACGAAGTGCTAAGTGACTTTTGCCCTAATTGCGGTACAGATATGAGAGGTAGCAAAGATGGCACTGATTGACAGAGAAAGCCTTAAAGCCAACATTATCAAAATGCTTGGCATCAGCGGAGAGGAATACTTGCTTCCGGCCGAGAGGGCCATATGGAATGTGATAAATGAAGAGCCGCCAGTACAGACTGAACCGCTTACAGACTATGAACAGCGAATTTTCCTTGCGGCAATGGGAAAAGAGAGAACGGTATGTAAAAAGTTAACGGACGAGTGGGACGGTATGAAGTTAGATGTGCCGTGTCCAGTAAATCTTCTGCGGTTATGTGCCGAGGTTGAAAGAAAGGTAAAGGCGGCGTTATGGACGAACTGATCCGAAAGAAAGATGCGTTAGATGCGCTGATGGCAGAGAGAAAGCATCTGCTAGACAAAGGACAGAAGGGAGCAGAACACGTACTCACACATCATGGATACAACGTGATTGATGAACTTCCGCCAGTACAGTCAGATGTTCCCGACACAAATGTCGGGGACATGATAAGCAGGCAGGCGGCAACAACGATTCCAGTAATGCCGAAAGAGCATAGACATTATCAGACAAACAATCTTGATGATGCTTATGAACAAGGTTGGGCAGACTTACAGGAGTGCATAGAAAATCTGCCGCCGATTCAGCCGAAGTGCGGACATTGGATGAAAGAACCTACCGAAGAGCCGGAGTATTGCAAATGCTCTGAATGTGGATATGTAAATCTGATTGTTGAAGTTTTTTCATTTGATGGATACCACTATTGTCCAAACTGCGGCGCAAAGATGGAGAGGAACGAAGATGGCACTGATTGACCAACAGGAAGCCGCAAAGTTGATACGGCAGAACAAAGACACACATGAGGACTGTCAGGGCGCTATCCATTACAACATAGGATGCGAACACTCTGCGCAGATCGTGGAGCAGATGAAGACAGAGAAATGCAAGTGGATTAGATATGATTATCGAACTATATGCCCTAAATATCATGACATAGATAATCCATATTGGAGAATCCCTGAAAAAACAGAATGTTTAAAATATTGCCCCTATTGCGGTAAAAAAATCGAGGTAGAGAAATGAGGACTATAACATACACTTATGACGAAACAAAACCAACGAACAGAGATTATATGATTGCTGTTCTCGCAGATGCTATTGATGATGATGGAGCATCATATGAAGCGGTGGCTGAATACAACATAGACTGTCCTTATGCAGGATATGAAGATTGTTACAATGACCATTTCAACAATGAGTATGGAACGCCCGCATACAAAAAAGGGTGTGTTCAGTGCAAACTTGCATGGCTTGCAAGGGCGTATGACACATATCCGTCAGATGATGGCAAGTGGGAACTGGATGAAGAAGGGGAAGCAGAATGAAGTACATAGCAATATTCGATTTGCCGGAAGGATACAAAATGGGATGTGCTTGCGGCAAGATGATAAATCCAGAGGGCAAAGAGGTATATCAGCCGGAAGATTTTGAAGATGTTTATGCACAGATCGAGCCGCTTTCCGAAAAGAAAGCAGAGGTGTTTGAAAAATTTAACACTGTAACAAGAATCCTGCAAGACTTAGGCGTTGGCTGTGCTTACGATATGCCGAGTTTTTGGTGCAATGACAGGAAGGATTATAAGGTAATTCCAACAAAGTATCATCAAGGGTATATGAAAGCACTGGAAGATGTTGAGAAAGAAGTCAGAGAACGGTTCGGCTTTTCTGACAGAGAAAACGTGATTGATACGCCAATGTGGACGGAAGGCGAAACAGAATGGAAATAGCACTGGTAGGCAAAGGCAAGCAGACAGACACACAGAATAAGTGCTTAGAGTGCGTGGTGTTCTACAATTCGGCAAAGCAGAACGTACCATGCAACGGTGCTTTCCCGGAACACTGTGAGTACAACGACACAGAGGAAGAAGAGGAAGGAAATGGACAGTGAAGCAAAGGCGTTTTACGACAGCGTCCCACCCGGCAGATGTAAGGGTTGCCCGTATGCAGATGTGGTAAGAGCGCAAGGGAATTTTATGTTCCTTGGATGCAGACACAAGCCGTACAGAGGAAAGTGGGTGGCAGAAATCAAGAGTTGTCCGAAGAAAGGAGAGGAAGAGAATGGACAAGGAAACGGCATTACAGGCATGGAAGCAGATGCGAAGTGAAATTGATCCTGACAACTGGCTATTTGTTGGAACGATAAACCCGGAAATGGTTGACCGGGCAATCGAAGCGCTTGAAGCGGTGATAAAGGAAGAGGAACAGCATGGACAAGGAAGAAATCATTGAAAGGTTGAAAAATATTGCAAGCCACGCAGTACACACTACTGGTGAAGAACCGTTCATTATGGGTCTTGATGATGGCATAGCGGTGCATGAAGCAATCGAATTATTAACGAACTGTCCGGAAATTCCGGATAGTTGGATACCGTGTAGTAGGAAAATGCCGGAAGAGCATGAATGGATTGGAACAAAGAAATTTGGGACAACAATTTCAGACGAGGTTTATGTTACCTTTGAAAGTCCCAAAGGCGAGAGATTCACAAAGCATCTTAGCTTTCAAAATGGCAAGGTGCCCAACTTTGAGCAAAGAACAATAGATGCCTTTTACAAAGGTTCTGTACCGATTGCATGGAAGCCGAAGCCGAAGCCGTGGGAAGGAGAAGCAGATGGGCAGACTGATTGATACAGATACGGCATACGAAGCGCTGACGGAATACTACAACCATCATACGGATGTTCAGCACCAGGCATTAGAGGAAGCGTTAAACATGGTTGAAACGGCAGATGCTATTCCTGTACCGTGGATTAAGGCACAGATGAAAGAGTTAGAATCGGCTGGCTATATGGCGGAAATCGGTGCTTTGGGGATTAAGGCAATACTTATTCAATGGGAGAAGAAACAGAAAGGTTGACTGATATGCCCGGAATCACAATACAGGAGTGTTTCAGAAATAATCTCTGCATTGACTGTGATAACACAAAATGCGGTCATTGCGGAAAGCTGATTGCAGACTGCCCTAAATACAGTTGCGACAGGCCAAAGGAAAATTTTGAGGATTGCAAAACCTGTGCTTTCCTCAAAGACTTTCAGCAGAGAATGAGAGAGGGTTTCAAGAAAATGGAGAGGAATAATGGGCTTTAAGTACGAAGAAGACCGTTTATTTATTGTCTGCCCACGGGACAATGTTGAGATCATGTTCAATGGGACGATATGCGGAACAGATGCGGAAGTCAGGGTACAGCTAAAGGCTAGAGAGTTATATCATGCGTGGTGCTTTAACGGAACGTTTCATGTCTATAACAACTATGTGCGACTGGTGCTGACAGCGGAGCAGCTTGACCTGTATTTCAAGAAACCATTTGTAGGGATACCGAAGGATTAGAAAGGAGAGAACACATGAGATTATGCGACTTAGATGCGTTGTATGAAAAGATGGAAGAAGAAAAGACAGAACTTGAAGTGAGCGAGGAATTTGTCAAAGGCTTTACTTACGCTATGGGAATGGTCAAAAAGATGCCGGACATTAGCGGCAAGGGGTTAGTGCCGAAGGTTGACTGTCAGATGTGAGGGAGATATATGGACGAAGAAATTAGGATATTTGCAAACGGCAAACGTGATGATGGGGCAATCGGTTATAAACTCAATGAGTTATACCGGGAAATTGAATTGTTCCACAACGGAACGAAAATCGGAGAAGCAGAGAATTAGAGGTTCGTTGTATGCGTGGTGATTATCGTTGTTGGTGGTCGGATAAGTGATAGCGGTCTGTTTAACCACCCTGTAAGGCTCTACAAGCGGTTTTACCGTCTACTATGGTAGAATGTTCGAGGGAATAAGAAAGCGCCTTAAAACGGAAAAATGAGGGCAAATATGGAAAGACTGACAATAGACGTGGGTGCAATCGTACAGCACTTTAAAAGAAATGAATGGCTTAATAACGCTTCGGAAGCAGATAAGGCAGAAAATCCTTACATGTATCTGTACAGGATTGAGAATGTCGCTTATTGGGCAGACAACGTCAGGGGCAACGGGCTTATGATCGTTTACCGGGCATTATACGGGAACGGAGAAGTATCTGTAAGAACGCTGGAAGAGTTTCTTTGCAAGGTTGATGTGAAGGACTGCGGACAGGGATACAGGTTCGTAAGATATGAAGACAAGGTTGAATTGTCTGAGTTTTAAAACTGAATAACGGAAATAAAAAAGCCCCCGGATACTCTAGCAGTGAGTACCGGGGGTTTCTCGATTAAAGGAGAGAAAAAACACACATATCATTCTACCATAGTAGAATCCCGAAGGTCAATAAGGCGCTCTCCGAAAGCGTGAACGTCAATGTTTGTTCTGAGTGATTTGTTAAATGCAACAAGGTTGTCAATGAAAGAAGGTTCGCTGACCATGTCGAAAAGGTACTGCATCAATTCCAGACGGGCCAGCGCACGATCTGATTCAGATACCTTTGTGATGCCGTGGTACTTCTTGTATCTGAAAACAGAGTAAGCGGAAAGCCTGTCTATTTCCTTCTCTGTCAGAACTCCGGCGAACTGGCTGCGGAACTGCCTTTCGCTCATGCCGCCGCCGGGTAAAAGTTCATAATCCATCTGATACTTCTTGGAAAGCGTATGGGAAAACTCAATGTATCCCCATGCTTCTCTGCCAATTTCGGGGACGTACATACGCTGATTGAAGTTTACAATGTTGGTTACGTGCGCCCCAGGTGGAAACGTGCCTATGCCGATGGGCCGCATGATGGAATAGTATCTATTGCTCATGATCGTTCTCCTTTCAAAACAAAATGCACTGATTGACTTCGGCTTCCGTCAATACGACTTCTTTGCCACAGTCCCATGTGTGGTTGCCCTTGGGGATTAAAAGGAACGTGGTTGCCTTATCCTCTAAGACCTTATCCACGATGTAGCACGTACCGTCCTTGGCTTTAAGGCAGTCAAACCTCATGACCTGGACTTTCGCACCGTTCTCTTTCATAGCGTACATATCTTTTCTCCTTTCATACCAGTGCCACGGACTTATCAATAGCATCGTCCATGCGCTTATCACACGTTGCAAGATACCGCTGTGTGATTGCCACGGAACTATGCTGTAAGAACCGCCGTGTCAGTTCAATGTCGTAGCCGCTATTCTCATATACCCGGCTGGCAGAGAACTTGCGGAAGGAATGAGTGCTGATGTTTTCGTATCCGAGAACCTTACAGGCGGATGCGATAACACGCTGTAAACGCCTTTCGCTGATAGGGAAGATAACTTCGTCCCTTGCGATATTATGCTCTTCTGCATAATTATTCACAAAGTTGTATACACAATCCGGCACTTTGAAGATTCTGACCTTATCGGTCTTGTCCTCTGTCAGATTCAGCCGCCACTTGCCACCGTCCTTAACAATGTCCGACAACTTCATCTGAATAATATCTCCGATTCTCATACCCGTGTTGGCCTGTACCATAAGGCAGGCGGCAACATCGGGATGCTTGTGGAGCGTCCGGCCCTGTCCATCACGGATAAGCTGGATCAATGCTGTGTACTGCTCAATGGTCAGTACCGATGTTCTTTTGTTTGCCATATCAATTCTCCTTTGCTTTCCATACCTTCTCAACGTCAATGCGTGCGATCTTTTCTCCGTCCCTGCAAACATCAATCCACGATTCTGTCACATAAAAGGTCTGTTCCCAAATAGAGAACTGCCGGAGTGCTTCATCATAGCTGTGTGCAGCACTGGATGTGAACAGGTTGGGGAATGTTTTACTGTTACGTTTGCCGCAGGGCCAGTACATATACTGCCCTTTCAGATTCACTCCCTCATACTTCTTGTCTGCCTTGGTATAATCGCAGAGCGCTTTCCATTCGTCGGCGGTGATAACTCCCGCATGGTGGAGAGCCGTGATATACACCGTAACGATCTGCCGCTGGCTACTGTTTCCGGCAACTTTGTGTTCCGTGAAATAGTCGTGATAGTTGTCAATGTTCATGCGCATAACTGCATCAAGTTTGGCATATGCTGTCAGCAGGATTTTATTGTCGTCCATCTTTATACTCCTTTCACATAATGGTTCTCGCTTTAAGAGCAGAGAATGTGATGTACTCCTGGTGTTCAATGTACGTTTCTTCTGCGTTAGCTGTGTAAACATCAATGCAGAATGTGTTAGGGTATGCCCTCATGATGTTCAGAACGTTCATAGCACTTTCACTCTTGTAAACGGGGCGGCGCTGACATTCTGCGGCAACATCAACTCCACAAGGGAGAATAGCGTACATGGTTTTCTTTGCATCAGGGTTCCACCTGGGATTGTTAATGATTCTGTAATTGCCTTCCATTCCGCCCGGAATACACCTTTCAAGGGCCTTTCGGTTGTTGCTTTCGGCTTCGTTCGTCCAGTGATAAACAAGCGCCCTGGGTAAACCTTCCGGCCACATGGCGTATGATTCTGACTTCTGCAAAATGTATTTGTGCATGTTATTCTCCTTTGTACCTGTCAACGATCTGATAGTTGTGTTCCTTGCCTGCCGGGATTTCTTCTTCCAGGGCTTTTCTATCATTAGAGAGCATAATGCCCTTCCATCTGTAAGTGTGTACGGGAACGGGGCGCCCCGGCCCTGTAAAGTATGTGTACGGTTCTTTGTACTCTAAAATGTATCTGTACATTACTGTTCTCCTTTCCTGTCAATCCATTCCTTTAATTCATCCTGTGTCCAGAAGGCCGGGGATTCTTCGTTGCCTTTTTCACCGTACCATCCGCAGCGGCCCTTCCGAAGTATCCAACCTTTGTATTCTGTCTTAATCCACATGTCGCTTCTCCTTTGTTTTACGTCAATATAAGTCTATCACGGTATACTTATAATGTCAACTAGAGTAAACAAAAAGGACAAGGATTTTTAGTCCCTGTCCCTTTTGAATCAATATGTCGTGCCGTCCACGCCTTTGTAAATCCATTCTCCGCTAAAGAGTTTCTTCTTGTTGTGGCTTACATAGTTGGCAATTCCGACACAATTCTGAGTGCTGATGTATCCGCCCTGCAATCTGATAGGGAAGTCTGTGTTAGGGCCTACAAAGAGAAGGTCGCCTTTGCCAATCAGCTTTTCAGCACCTTTCCGGCCCAACATGACCACGGAGCCTGTGTAATTGGTAGTCTGTAAGCAGACCTTTGTAGGGATGTTCTGCTTAATAAGACCTGTAACCACGCTTGCAACGGGATACTGCGTGGCTAAAATCATGTGTATCCCTGCGGCTCTTGACAACTGTGCAATCTTTACAATGTCAGCTTCGATTGCCTTCTTGTCCTTGCCGCTCATAAGCTGCGAAAGTTCATCAACGATCAGCACGATACGGGGAAGAGTTTTCCGGGCAGTCTTGTTGTATTCGTCAATGTCCCTTGCTCCGGCCCTTGCGAAAATGGAATACCTTCTCTGCATTTCATCATTCAGCCAGTGAAGTTTCTCAATGGCTTCCTGTTCATCGTTGACCACTTCAACGCCCTTGCAGATTGCATAAGGGGCAAACTCAACACGTTTAGGGTCAACAAGAATCAGATTTAATTCATCGGGATTCTTCTGCATCAGCATTGCAACAATGCAAGTATTAAGGAATACCGACTTGCCGCTTCCAGTGCATCCGGCGACCAGCATGTGCTGAGCCTTATCAAGTGCTGTACCAACAACGTTACGGTTCATATCCAGTCCCACGGGGATGTTGATGTGTTCGTTCCGGGGGAGTTTACCGATCAGGTCGCCAGCAAGTACAGAATCGGAAGCGTTAGGAACGTCAATGTTAACGATTCCGGCTTCCATTGTCATTGTCGTGCGTTCGTCACCTACTGCAAACTGGAACTGCTTTTCCAGTCTTGCCAGCTTGTTAGCCGCCTGGAAGGAAGGCCGGAAGCTGATTCTCTGAATAGTAGGATTGTAAAGAACGTTAAAGTCCGTATAGCTTATGCCGTTTGCGCTCAATACAGACTTGACTGCATTGACGTTGTTATTGTTTGCCGCCACATGAAAATTGCTGTGACGGTCTAAATGCTCAATACGGGGGAATGTGTATGCCATTGTTTCTCTCCTTTCCACTGTCCCATGCTTTAGATGTTGGGGATGCAGCTTTACAGGGCCGAAGCCCTGCTATCAGCGTTCAGTATTTTTCCCTGTATACTATCTTCCCGTCGTATTTATTGGTCAATGATTCTCTGGCAATAACAAAATCGTTACGCTCATATCCGCCATAATAGCGGTAGTTCTTGGTAACAACGAACCGTTCTCTTTTTACACGCTCAATAAATGCTTTTGTCATGGTCTTATTCTCCTTTCAGTTATATTTTGCAATCTCAAAGTCATACACCTTGCCACAATGCCTGAAACTGCGGCGGCCCTTGCTGTCAAAGTGAACCGGGCTTGTGTACTCATGACCGTCAAAAAGGACTGTTATATCTTCCGTGCCGCTTGCGTATATGGTAAGGTGCAGGAAGATTATGTCGTGTTCCGTGTCGTTGTTGTTAAGATTGTAAAATGTGACTTTCATCTTTTATCCTCCTTTACTCAATGGTTAATGGTTTAAGTCAGGCCAGGGGCCGGGACCGCTGACCTCAATTCAATCATTAACTTTTTTAGGGCCGCGCTTTTTGGGGCGTGGTATGTAGTGCGCGGCGGCTTCCCTTGCTATGTACAATGACACGGGATAGTTTATTCTGATCCACCAGGAAAGATACTCAAAAGCGGAAATGCCTTCGGCTTTCGCCAGTCTCCGGATTTTGGTTTTATTTACACCGCCGCGTTCGTCAATGGCAGCTATTACATGACGGGTTTTAATTCGCATCACCTCCTTTAATAATAAGTCTACCACAGTAAACATTTACAGTCAATCAAAATAGATATATGCTATTCCCGGTCCGGCGTCACTTCATTCCTAATGAATCCATATGCTCAATAGCTTTTTTGGCTGCTCTTGCATTTAAAAGAATGTTTTCACAGTCCTCAATCAAATGCTCAAGATCGTCCGCACTACTGAACCGTCTGAAACATTCCATTGAATCATTAGCGCGCTTCATATACTTTTCAAGCACCTCGCGCCATCCCATAATTGTTATTTCTCGGCGTGTTCCTGTTAAAATTTGCATTGTTTTCTCCTTCCTCAATCAATATAAATATGCTCTTTCCTTTTTGCCATTAGGGAACCGCAGGTTGATATAGTCGCCACAAGGGGTATTTCCCATGTGGTCGTCCAAGGCTCTTTCCGGCCTGTAATAGATTTTAAATGCGTGCTCTTTATACCCGAATGAGATATACGCTTTTTCGCTGTCTCTGCCATTAAAATATACACGGAAATTGTTGATAACTCTGCCATCCTCCGCTTTACTCAATCTGTCAATCATTGTTTTCTCCTTTCATATAAGTGCTTGTGTTAACAACTAATGACTTAGTTACGGGCGGGAACTTGCGCTCCTGCCCTAAACTAGATCATTACTTATTTTATTTACTGTGCCTTGTAAAGAACACCGGCGTCGCACGCGGCTTTTAACTCGTCGAGAACTTTAACCAGGAACCTGCAAGCGGCCCGGCGTCCGTATACCGTTTTGGTGCTATCAGAGCAGGAACCGAAACGATCACAAGTGTATACAGCTATTGTCTCAGTGCTCAGCGCGTCGAGGTCAATCTCAATGTGATATAACCGGGCTTGCGGCGTGTAGACTTCCATATAACCAGCGGCAATATCAAAAGTCATTTTAACGTCCTTTTTGAAGGCGTAGCCGATATACTTTTTTACAGCGGCTTTTAAAGTGCTTGCATCATCGTGGTTAAAGCACGCGGAAATATACTCTGAAACGGAGCCGCGGCGCACAATTCCGGGGGCGCTATAATTGGCGTCAATAGTGATATAATTGTAAGCGTTACTCATGGGAAAAACCTCCTTGTGAATTGTTTTTATAACTAATGACATAGGCACGGCCAGGAACCGGAGCTCCTGGCCTAAACTAAATCATTACTCACTTTATTCTGCTTTTTTGTAAACGGTATCATCCCCCAGGCTCAATGCCCAAACTTTTGTATCATAGACACATCTGCGGGGCTTCCTGGTTATAGCACGCGCGTCGCCGCACTTCGTTGTTACCTTGTCCGCGGTGATCTTTGTGACGGTAAACTCCTTCTTTTCGTAGTTGTCGCCGGTCCATACTTTAGCGGTGAAAACGTCGCCAACCTTAAAAGGGTGCTGCGGCTCCTGGTCCTCAATCTTTACCGCATTAACGATCTTGACGATCTCGGCATAAGAGGCTTTAAGCCGGAACCCGTTGCCGGCGTCGTATACAAAGTTTTTCGGGCCGGTGCTCAATACGGTAACAACGCCTTTCCAGTGCTTGTTAAGCTCTACCACATAACCGGGTTTGATATTGTCGCGGTTAAATACCACTTCGCCGCGCATTTCCCTGTAATATGTGTACTTGCTCATAGCCTGGTCAATGATCTCCCCGGCGTCCTCAATCCATTTGTTTACTTCTTCGGCGCTGTATTCGTTGCCGCCGTACCCCTTCGGAGCTTTCCCGGCGTCAATGGCCTCCAGGATTTTGTTATAATGCTCCAGGTTTTTTTGCTGTGCTCTGATTGTTTTCTCGGCCTCGTCCATGCGGCGCTGGCAGAAGTCCGGGGTTTCCTTTTTAACTGCGTTCCTTGCAGCCTCCGCCCGGTCTGCATAATAACCAGCCTTCCAGAACTCATCAAAGCCCTTTTCCCATGCGGCCCACATCCGCTCCCGCTGACGGGTAAACGCGCGGCCCGCGCTTGTGTTGATATTCGGCTGTGTAAAGAAGGCAATATCGCCGTGCATAGAATCAATGGGGGCTTGGAGGCGCTTGCCTTCATTCTCGGCCTTCTCTGCTTTTGCTTCGTAGCGTTCCGCGCGGGCTTCGGCTCTCTCGGCCTTGCGTTCCATCTGTTCTGCAAATGTCAATGTCTCGCCAACCTTGCCCGCGTTTTCAAGGCCCAGGGCCTTGGCGATCTGTTCAGCCCTGTAAAGGTTCGGGAACTTTGCACGGCTTACCCATGCGCCGGCATAGCGGGAGAACAAAAAATTGCTTTTGATCTGCTGCTTGTCTGCATCCGGTAAGCTCATATAATCGGCCTTATCAAAGTGCATTTCAAGTTTCTGTGTCTCCTTGTTAATGATGTAATAACTCATTGTAAAACCTCCTTGTGTTTTTGGGTTTTTGTTCCGGGCCTAATCAATAGGCGATTGCGGGCGCTGATTCTGAATCATGCCCGGCCATAATGCCGGGGGCGCTCGCTTATATTAGTTTTCTGCGGTCAACCGGTCAATGATGCGTCTATAGTGCTCCGCGATCACGCGGTTCCTTTTTGCCTCGTCGCAATCGGCGCCAAAATTATATATTGCGCGTTCTTCCCAATATTCGGCGCTCTCCTTCTGTTCTTTGAAGTGCTCAACCATACCAGCAACCGGAACCCCGTGCACAATCTCAATTTTTGCATGTGCTGAGTTGTGCTCGCGGGCGCGGATGTTTTTGTCATGGTCATTTGTGCACGCCCACAAGGGCCAAAATGCGCAACTTCTTGTTTTGCACATGGCCCCGTTGCGGTTTAATCCCTTTAAGCTGCAATCGGAACCGGACCAGGACGGATCACCGGGGGCATGGGCGATAAAATAAAGTCCGTTGTCGTGCTTGAAATAGGCGCCGCTGACCTTTACAACGTCGCCGGCCTTCAATTCAATGCCGTTAACATCTAACATTTTTGTTTACCTCCTTATATTGGCTTTTAATGCTTTTTAAAACCCCGGCGCTATTGTCCGGAGCTTTAAAAGGAATTAAAAAGGGGCCACAAATCTGCGGCCCCTGGTCAATATCATGCGTTCATGCGTTCATAAAAAGATCGTTTTTTAACTCCATAAGCGGCGGCGGCTTCGGTTAGTGGTACTTCGTCAACCTTCGGTCCGTTCGGGGTGTTTTCGGCGGTCAGCACGAAGAAGGCGCCCGGCTGGTCAGTGTTGTCAATGATATATTGCATATGGTTTAAAAAGTCGTTTTCATTGTCAGCGGTTGACCATACTGTGATATTGTTTCCGCGCCGCGTGAAAATGCGGTAGAGTTTCATGCTTTACCACCTCCACAATTTAAACCTTCGTAAAAGTTGCGGCGGGCATTGTCCTTCATGGCTTCCACGATCAGCGCAACGGTGCAGGGCTCCCATACCTTTAACTGTTTTCGGGCTTCCGTTTTTGTAAAGCCGAAATACCATGATAGCGCCTTTATGGCTTCGTTTTTTGTGTACATGTTTACCTCCTTTAAATTGCTTTTAATAGGCTATAAGCGCCCAGGAACCGCGGGCGGGCTCCTGGACTATATAACACATTAAAAACTCAATTAAGCGCGGGCGGGCTCTACTTGATCCGGGGTAAAAAGGCGGGCGGTAATGAAGCCATACTCGCGATCCGGAAGGATTGTCACTTCCTGGCCGTTTTCATCCGTTGTTTTGCGCTCTTCGTTATGCTTCCATAACCTTGTAATGATTTTCGCGTGTTCACCTTTTTTCACGCGGTAGCCCTTTTTGTTCCATCTTTTAAGGGTGTAAAGCGGAAGCGCGCCGGTGGTAACAAGGTACTCCACGCACTGATCCTCGGTAAATACTTCGTTTGTAATTGCCTCAATTACTACGATTTGCAGATTAGTCATATTATTAACCTCCTTGTTATTTGTGGGCTTTATTGCTTTACTAACCACCGGCGCCGGGGCTCCGATAGCTAACAAGGGAATAAAGCAGGGGCCAGGATAAAACCCGGCCCCGCGTCAAAAGATCACGAACTTCTCAAAGTGTGCAGAAAATAATCTCGCCGGTGTCCGCTGCTGTTACGTTTACAACTTCCGGATCAGTGAAAAGAAGTTGCAAAACATCGGTTGTGTATTCGGCGCGGGTTCCGTTCTTAAATTCTGCTATAATGGGGCGCCGGGTTGTCAATTTCAGTAAATAGTCGCGGTCAATGTACATATTAAAAACCTCCTTTTTATTACTTTACTAATAGCCAGGGCCGGAGCCGTGGCTATTAACAAGGAAATAAACCGGAGCCGGGGCAGGAACCATAAAAGGAACCCGCCCCGCGGTTAAAACGTCAGCAAAAAACACCGTCAAATGTGCGGGCGCCGTTCATAACCAGGTCGACCAGGCGCGCACGGTCAATAGTACCGGTCAACTTCTGCAAAACAGAAAACAGTTTTTTGTTCTGCGGTTCGCCGGCGTTTTCTTTATAGTATCCGGAAGTGCTCTGCATGAATTTGCTTTCCGGATCTGTATTCCACTTCTGCACAACGGCGACGGGGATCTGTCTTCCGGTCTGTCTGTATTTGCACTCCGGATCATATTCTGCGTCATAACGAAGGGTGATTGTTACCAGGGTGTGATCGTCAATATTTACGGTGCACACAAGCTCCTTTTCGCTCCAAATAAGGGCGTGCTGAATGTCAAGCGTGAATCCGTTTTTGCATCCCGCGTTCCATTTCTTAATCTGTTCACGTGTGAGTTTCATGTGTTTAACCTCCTTGTATTTGTGGGTTTATTATTAACTCTGTAAAGCCCCGGAGCAGCGCCCCGAAACTTTAAACAGTCAATAATAAGCGGCCCCCGAAGGAGCCGCCCTAAATTCAATAAATAAAAGTTGCTGTATAGTGCCCGCGCGCTTCGGCGGTCAATCCGGCGCGGGTGGCACGTTTCCGAAGGTCTTCAACGGCGTTCCATGTTTCAGTAGTGGGATACGGGCCGAAGTAGTCGTGTTTTATAACCAGCACGTCACGGTTATTAGTCAATTTAGACTGTTTTACTTCGTACCCGGCGCGGATCAATGCGCGCTTTAAATTTTTAAGTGTCATTTTTTTAACCTCCATGATTATTTGATTTTAGTTAGCGCGCGTTAGCTTCTAACCAGCGCATGCCACTAATGAAAACCCGTTTCCGGGAGTTGCACCCGGAGCCATTGCCGGCTTCTATCATAACGGGGGTTTCGGCTTTTTTTCACACGGGGCCGGGGCCGCGGTTTTTTACGGTTTTATCATAACCGCCGCGCTTTATTTATCCGATAGTTGCGCGGTACTGTTCCGGCTAACGGTTTTTAGCTGACCGTTTGCATAACTGAAAAGTGGCCCGGAAAAATCCGGGGCAATTCATAGCCCGTTTTAAACCGTCACGGGATAGACATGTGAACGTTGCATATCGGAGGAACGCGGGCCGCGTTCTAATCATTGAAAAGTGTTAGAACGGATCACTTTATATTTATTTGCAACGGCGTCATTGTTTACTCTTTTTTTGTGTGCTGGTCACGTTGCAACCCTTAATTCATTAGAAAAAACTCTTTATTGCACAACCCCCGTTTTATAGTGCCGGGGGCCACATATGAAATAAGAATACGTTTTACGGAATATTATTTTTGCATTAGTCTGATCCGAAGACTTTACACATTCCCGCGGCGCGTTCGCGTTACGGCTGGAGGGGCGGCTCCAGGGTCGCCGGGTCTGTTCTCCCGTTCCGATGTTTTATTGTAACTTTAGTATAATGCTAGCATCATACGTTGTAAATATGTAATGTTTAACAAAATATGATGCTAGTATACGGGCAAAAACTAGCAAAGTTGACGATAGCAAACGCTAACTGTAAACCGGAGTAGTAGAAAACGGCAAAAATTGACATATAAGCGGGGCGGGGGGTATTATGGTATTAAAGTGCGATAAACAAATAAAAACGCTTAAAAAGGGCAAAAATAGCGGTTACAGGGGCCGCGGGTGTAAACGGGGGCGGGCGTATGACACTATACAAAGCGAATAAAACCCCTAAAATTAACCAGGAACGCGAAAAAAGGAAGGAGCACACAATAATGGAAAATAAAGGAAGGAAGGCAAGCACAGCAGCACACA
>Ga0247611_10000604_pt1 | contig 71869 bp, 59 predicted proteins | sample 177DNAGHGhighgp2_FD_192422 | JGI IMG/M metagenome (GOLD analysis project Ga0247611, IMG submission 192422) | Sheep rumen microbial communities from Palmerston North, Manawatu-Wanganui, New Zealand - 1770 DNA GHGhigh gp2 | ecosystem: Host-associated > Mammals > Digestive system > Stomach > Rumen...
TGATTTGCTCTTGCCTTGAAATTGCAGTCCCTATATCCTCAGTTCGAAAAAACTTCTAAACTCTAGATTATACAGACTCTCTTTCTGTTTTTCTTTACCTCTTTGATCTTTTCTCTCAGTATTGTCAGTGAACTAAACCCTTTCTGAAACCACATTTTCGTGTGCTCGTTTCAAACGGGACTGCAAAGGTAGAAACTTTTTTTGAACCGCCAAAACTTTTTTCGGTTTTTTTGTAAAAATTACCACTTTCCGGCATAATCGGCCCAATTTCGGACCTCCAAGGCCGCATCCGGGAGGGTGCAGAAGGCGCGAATGTAGGCGGCGGCGAGCCGGGCATCCGTCACGAGCGGGACATTGAAGTCCACGGCGGCGCGGCGGAGATGGTATCCGTTACCGAGTTCGGAGTGCGAGAAATTCTTGGGGTTGTTCACCACGAGATCGACCTTGTGCTCCCGGATCAGGTCCAGGGCGGAGGGGGTCCCGTCGTCCGGCTCGTCCGGCCAACGCACGCGTTGCGCGGGCACGCCATGTTGTAAGAGGTACCGGCAGCTGCCGTCCGTGGCATACAGGGTATAGCCCTTTTCCGCGAGGGAGCGGCAGGCCGGCAGGAGTTCCGCCTTCTGGAAAGCGTCACCCGTGGACAGGAGCACCGGTCCGGCCGGCACCCGGTGGCCCACCGACAGCATCGCCTTCAGCAGGGCCTCGTCGCTCGTGCGGCCGAGGCAGCCCACTTCACCGGTCGAGGCCATATCCACGCCGGACACCGGATCCGCCTGGTGGAGCCGGGCGAAGGAGAACTGGGAACACTTGACGCCCACATAGCCCAAATCGAAAGGATCGGGCATCCAGGGCGAGGGATGCTGCCCCAGCATGCATCGGGTGGCGAGACCGATCAGGTCCACACGCCACACCTTGGACACGAAGGGGAAACTCCGGGACGCACGGAGATTGCACTCGATGACTTTGAGATCCAGGTCCGAGGACAGGAACTGGATGTTGAACGGCCCCGTGATATGGAGTTCGGAGGCGATGGCCGCCGCCGTCTTCCGGATCCGGGACAGGACCGATCCGAACACCCGTTGGGCTGGGAACTGGATCGTGGCGTCACCGGAATGGACCCCGGCGAACTCGACATGTTCCGAGATGGCGCAGGCCAGGACACGGCCGCCGTCGGCGACGGCGTCACACTCAAGCTCCTGGCACCGCTGCAAGAACGCGCTGACGACGACGGGATGCTCCTCCGAGACCTCGGCGGCCCGCTCCAGGCAGGCAGTAAGATCCTCGGCCGAATAGCACACGTTCATCGCCGCGCCGGACAGGACATAGGAAGGCCGCACCAGGACGGGGAAACCCACTTCGCCGATGAAACGGTCGATGTCGGCACGCGTCGTCATCGCTTTCCAGCGGGGCTGGTCGATGCCCAGGCGGTCCACCACTTCGGAGAACTTGCCGCGGTCCTCGGCGCGGTCGATGTCGGCCGCCGAGGTGCCCAGGATGCGGATCCCGCAGCGGACCAGCGGCAGGGCGAGGTTGTTGGGGATCTGGCCGCCCACGCTGACGACGACGCCGTCGGGACGCTCCCGCATACAGATTTCCCACACCGTCTCCAGACTCAGTTCGTCGAAGTAGAGCCGGTCGCAGGTGTCATAGTCCGTGGACACCGTTTCCGGGTTGTAATTGACCACGATCGCCTTCCGGCCGCTCTCGCGGAGGGTGCGGACCGTGCTCACGGCGCACCAGTCGAACTCCACGCTGCTGCCGATCCGGTAGGCGCCGGAACCCAGCACGATGACGCTGCGGCCCAGATCTTCCGGCTCGACGTCGTCGCAGGTGCCCTGATAGGTCAGATACAGGTAATTGGTGACGGCGGGGAATTCCGCCGCAAGGGTGTCGATCTGCTTGACGGCCGGGCGGATGCCCAGGTCGACACGGCGCGCACGGACCGCTTCCTCGCCGACGTGGAACACCCGGCCGATCTGGATGTCGGAGAAGCCCTCGACCTTCGCCTGCCGCAGGAGGTCGTACGGGACCTCATCCAGCGAAGCGCAGGCCTCCAGGGCCCGGTAGGTGGATTCGATATGGGCCAGCTTGTCCAGGAACCAGCGGTCGATGTGCGTGAGCGCGTGGATCCGGTCCACCGTGTAGCCCGACTCGAACGCCGCGGCGATGGCGAAGATCCGCGTGTCCGTGGGATGCGACAGCGCGAAATCCAGGTCCTCCGTCACGTACGGCTTGTTGCATACGAAGCCGTTGGCGCCTTGGCCGATCATCCGGATGCCCTTCTGGATCGCCTCTTCGAAGGTCCGGCCGATGGCCATCACTTCGCCGACGCTCTTCATGCCGGGGCCGATGTCCCGGGAGACGCCCTTGAACTTCGCCAGGTCCCAGCGCGGGATCTTCACGACGACATAGTCCAGGGCCGGTTCGAAGAAGGCCGGGGTCGTCTTCGTGACCGCGTTCTTGAGTTCATGCAGGCCATACCCCAGACCCAGCTTGGCCGCCACGGCCGCCAGCGGATAGCCCGTCGCCTTGGAGGCCAGGGCCGAGGAGCGGCTGAGCCGCGCATTGACCTCGATCACCCGGTAGTCCTCCCCGTCGGGGCTGAAGGCGTACTGGACGTTGCATTCTCCGACGATCCCGAGATGCCGGACAATGTCGATGGAGGTCTTCCGCAGGAAATGGTATTCGTCGTTGGTGAGGGTCTGGGACGGGGCGACGACGATGCTCTCGCCCGTGTGGATCCCGAGCGGGTCCACGTTCTCCATGTTACAGACCGTGATGCAGTTGTCGAAGCGGTCGCGGACCACCTCGTATTCGATCTCCTTCCACCCGCGCAGGGATTTCTCCACGAGGACCTGCGGCGAGAAGGTAAAGGCCTTGGTGGCGACGGCGTCCAGCTGGGCCTCGTACTCGCAGAAGCCGGAGCCGAGCCCGCCCAGGGCGTAGGCCGCCCGGATGATGACGGGATAGCCCACCTCGCGGGCGGCGGCACGGGCCTCCTCGAGGGTCGTCGCTGCATGGGAGCGGATGGTCTTCACGCCGATCTCGTCGAGCCGGGCCACAAAGAGTTCCCGGTCCTCCGTGTCGATGATGGTTTCCACGGGGGTACCCAGCACCTGGACGCCGTAGTGCTTCAGGACGCCGCTGCGGAACAGGGCCACGCCGCAGTTGAGCGCAGTCTGGCCGCCGAAGGAAAGGAGGATGCCGTCCGGACGCTCCTTCTGGATGACTTTTTCCACGAAGGCCGGCGTCACCGGCAGGAAATACACCTCGTCGGCCACGCCTTCCGAGGTCTGGACCGTCGCGATGTTCGGGTTCACGAGGACGGTCCGGATGCCTTCCTCACGCAGGGCCTTGAGGGCCTGCGAGCCGCTGTAGTCGAATTCTCCGGCCTCGCCGATCTTCAGCGCGCCCGAGCCCAGGATAAGCACTTTGCGGATCATAGCAGGGACAGGAAATCATCGAACAGGAACTCCGTGTCCACGGGGCCTCCGGAGGCTTCCGGATGGAACTGCGTGGCGAAGAAGGGCTTCGAGATGTGCCGGATGCCCTCGTTGGTTCCGTCGTTCAGGTTGACAAAGAAAGGTTCCCAGTCTGCCGGCAGCGTGGCCGGGTCCACGGCATATCCGTGGTTCTGGGACGTAATGTAACACCGGTCCGTGCCTACGCGGCGCACGGGCTGGTTGTGGCTGCGGTGACCGTACGGCAGCTTGAAAGTCTTTGCGCCGGCCGCCAGGGCCATGAGCTGGCTCCCGAGGCAAACGCCGAAGACCGGCCGGTCTCCCTGCAGCGCCTGGCGCAGATGGGCGATGGTTTCGGTACACACCGCCGGGTCGCCGGGGCCGTTGGACAGGAACAGGCCGTCATAGTCCATGCCCGTGAAATCGTAATCCCACGGTACGCGCACCACCTCGATGCCCCGGGAAACCAGACACCGCAGGATATTGTGCTTGACGCCGCAGTCCACCAGCACCACCCGCTTCGGGCCCTTCCCGTAATGGAGGACCTCCTGGCAGCTGACCTGGGCGACGAGGTTCTCCTGCAGATTCTCACGTCGGGCTCCGCCCTCCTCAGAATGACAACCGTCAATCACGATTTCCCCCGGCATGACGCCTTCTTCGCGGATCATGCGGGTGAGGGCGCGGGTGTCAATGCCGGAGATACCCGGCACACGCTCCCGCTTCAGCCAGTCACCGAGGCTTTCGACCGCATCCCAGTGGCTGTAGTTCTCGCTGTAATCGGCGATCACCAGGCCGCGGACATGGATCCGCTCCGACTCGGCGCGGAGGGAAAGCCCGTCCGGGCCCGTACTCATGTCGGGCGTCCCGTAATTGCCCACGAGCGGGTAACTGACGCAGAGGATCTGTCCCTGGAAAGAAGGGTCCGTGAGGCTTTCGGGGTAACCCACCATCGAGGTGGAGAACACCACCTCGCCGGTCGCCGGGCCGTCGTAACCGAAGCTCCAGCCTTCCAGGACCCGGCCGTTGCCGAGCCGGAGCTCCGCTTTCTTGCGTTCCATACGCTATCGGATCAGGGTTCCGCCGTCCCCCAGGAGGGCGGAACTGTGGCAGATGCGAACCTCGGCCGCGCCCTTGTCAAGAGCGTCGAAAGCCTGGTCCAGCTTGGGAATCATCCCGTCGGCGACGATGCCGCGGGCTTTCAGGGATGCGTAAGCATCCTTGTCGATGAAAGGGATCACGCTGGAAGGGTCGTTCCGGTCCTCGAGGACGCCCGGCTGTTCGAAACAGGTCGTCAGACCGGCGCCGAGGGCGGCGGCCACCGAGGCCGCGACCGTGTCGGCGTTGGTGTTCAGCAACTGGCCCGCACCGTCATGGTTGATGGCGCAGAGGACCGGTGTCAGGCCGTTGTCCAGCAACAGCTGCAGGAAGTCCGTGCGGACGCTCGCGGGCGTGACGTCGCCCACCCAGCCGAAATCGACCGTCCGTCCGTCGGACAGGGGGAGGGGCGGCCGCTTGGAAGCCGTGACCACGGAACCATCGCAGCCGGACAGGCCGACGGCATCGCAGCCGGCCGCCTGCAGGAGGGACACCACCCGCTTGTTGCACCAGCCGGCATAGACCATCGTCACAACCTGCAGGGTGGCTTCGTCCGTCACCCGCCGGCCTTCATACTTGACCGGCTCGATCCCGAGGGCTTTCTGGAAACGGCCGGCGAGGGCGCCGCCGCCATGGACCAGGACCTTCGGCCCTTCCAGGGCAGCGAAATCCCGGCAGAAAGCCTCCAGCAAGGCATCGTCGTCCAGGACCTGCCCGCCGCATTTCACCACCCGGATCATAGCGACTGGAGCAGCATCTTGAGGACGGTCTGGGCGGAGACCACGCGGTTCGCCGCCTCCGGGATCACCAGGGAGCGCGGGCTTTCGATGACATCGTCGGACACGATCATGTTGCGGCGCACCGGCAGGCAGTGCATGAAGAAGGCGTCGTTGGTGAGGGCCATCTTCTCCTTGGTCACGGTCCATCCCATGTCATAGTTCACGACCTTGCCATAGATATCCTCCCGGTACGGGGCCCAGTTCTTCGCGTACACGAAGTCGGCGCCCGCAAGCGCCTCGTCCTGGTCATGCGTCACTTTCGCGTTGCCCACGAACTCGGGCGCGAGGTCGTAGCCTTCCGGATTGGCGATCACGAAGTCGTAGTCCGTCATGGACATGCCTTCCGCGAAGGAATTCGGGACGGCCTGCGGCAGCGCCCGCGGATGCGGGGCCCAGGTCATGACCACCTTCGGGCGGGGTTTCGTCTTGTACTCCTCGATGGTGATGATGTCCGCGAAAGTCTGCAGCGGATGCCGGATGGCGGCCTCCATGCTGAAGACCGGCTTCCCGGAATACTGGATGAACTGGTTCAGGATCACCTCGTTGTAGTCGTCATCCCGGGATTCGAACCGGGCGAAGGAGCGGACGCCGATCATGTCGCACATCGAGCCCATCACGGGAATCGCTTCCAGGATGTGCTCGCTCTTGTCCCCGTCCATCACCACGCCGCGGCCGGTCTCGAGTTTCCAGGCGCCCTGGTTCACGTCCAGGACGATGGGGTTCATCCCCAGGTTCAGGGCGGCCTTCTGGGTGCTCAGGCGCGTGCGCAGGCTGTTGTTGAAGAAGACGAGGAGGACCGTCTTGTTATGGCCGAGCGCCTGGTCCGCGAAGGGGTTCGCCTTCACGTAGGCGGCTTCGGCGAGGGCGGCCTTCAGGTCGCCCAGCTGCTTCATGCTGGTAAAATGCTTCATTGGGTCAATACTTTCCAGGCTTCCACGAACTGCCGCGCGCCCTCCTCGGGAAGGTTCAAGGCGGGAAGAAGCCGGATGACGTTCTCCCCGGAAGCGCCGGTGAAAATATGTTTCTCATCCAGGAGCCTGTCCCGGAGGCCCTTGAACTCGGGCTTGATCTCCAGGCCGATCATCAGGCCGCGGCCCCGGTATTCCTTCAGGGCGGGGTCGCCGACAAGCTGCGATTCGAACCAGGCGCCGAGCTTCTCCGCCCTCGCGACCAGCCCTTCCGCCTCGATGACCTCGAGAACGGCGATGGCCGCCGCGCAGGCGATGTGGTTGCCGCCGAAGGTCGTTCCCAGCAGGCCATAGGATGCCTGGATGGCCGGGCTGATGAGGACGGCGCCGATCGGAATGCCGCCGGCCAGGCCCTTGGCCATGGTGACGAGGTCCGCCTCCACGCCCGCGTACTGGTGGGCGAAGAACCGGCCGGTCCGGCCGCAGCCGGACTGGATCTCGTCCAGCACGAGGAGGGTGCCGGTGCGGTCACACAGGGCCCGGAGGTCCTTCAGGAACGAATCCGAAGGAAGCTTGATGCCCGCGACGCCCTGGATGCCTTCGATGATGACGGCGGCGTAGTCCTGCGTGGACAGTTCCTTCTCCGCGGCGGCCAGGTCCCCAAGGGGGACGAAGGCCACGTTGGGCGTGGCGTTGAAGGGGGCGCGGATCTTGGGATTGTCCGTGACGCTCACGGCGCCAGCGGTCCGTCCGTGGAAGGCCCCGCCGAAGGCGAGGACCTTGGAACGGCCGGTGTGGAACGACGCCAGTTTCAGCGCGTTCTCGTTGGCCTCCGCCCCGCTGTTGCACAGGAAGAGGTGGAAGGCGTCATAGCCGCTGATCTTTCCGAGTTTCTCGGCCAGGGCGTCCTGCAGGCTGTTCTGCACGGCATTGGAGTAGAAACCCAGCTTGCCGATCTGCTCCCGGATCGCCGCCACATAATGCGGGTGGCAGTGCCCGATGCTGATCACGGCGTGGCCGCCGTACAGGTCCAGGTACTCCTGGCCGTCGGCGTCCCACAGCGTGGAACCCTGCCCGCGCACGGGCTCGATGTTCCACCGTTTGTATACATTGAATAAGTCCATATCAAAATGCGGAAGCCTTGAGGCGGAGGCCGGCGGTTTCGGGGAGGGAGAACAGGAGGTTCATGTTCTGCACGGCCTGGCCGGACGCGCCTTTGAGGAGATTGTCGATGACGGAGGTGACGACGAGCTGGCCGTCGTGCATTTCCAGGGAGATCAGGCACTTGTTCGTGTTGACCACCTGCTTGAGGTCCACGGAGCCGGGGAGCACATGGGTGAAGGCCGCATCGGCATAGAAGGCCTTGTACAGGGCCGTCACTTCCTCCAGGGAGAGGGCGCAGGCGGTTTCCGCGACAGCGAAGATGCCGCGGGGAAAATCGCCCCGGACGGGGATGAAATGCAGGTTGTCCCCGACGCCCAGGTTGCGGCGGATCTCCGCCAGATGCTGGTGCGTCAGGACTTTATAAGTGGACAGGTTGTTGTCCCGCCAGCTGAAGTGCGTCGTGGGAGCGGGCTTGACGCCGGCGCCGGTGGAACCGGTGACGGCCTGCACATGGACATCGCCCCCGAGAAGGCCGGCCTTCGCCAGCGGCAGGAGCGCCAGCTGGATGGCGGTCGCGAAGCAGCCCGGATTGGCCACCTTCTCCGCCCCGGCGATCCGGCTCCGGTTCAGTTCCGGAAGACCGTACACATAGCCGTCGGATTCGTCCCGGAAATCCTGGGCCAGGTCCACGACCTTGAGTCCCGCCGGGCAGGGATGCTCCTCCCAGAAGGCGCGGCTCTTTCCATGGGCCGAACACAGGAAGAGGACGTCGATCCCTTCCAGGTCGATGACGTCGGTGAAGGCGAGGTCCGTGTCGCCCACGAGGCCGGGGTGGTGTTCCGCCACGGCCTTTCCCGCCTGGCTTTCCGAATGGATCCAGGCAATTTCGGCCGCCGGATGGTTCACCAGCAGCCGGACCAGTTCGCCGGCGGTGTAGCCGGCTCCCCCGATGATACCCGCGCGGATCATGCTTCCTCCCCGGGATGGTGGATGGTCAGATGCTCCTTGGGATCGTACAGGAGGCCGGTGCACAGACACATCCGGTATTCACGGTCCTTGAGGATGCCGAAATGGCGGCAGCCTTCGCAGCCCTTCCAGAACTCGGGATCGTCCGTAAGCTCGGAGAACGGGACGGGACGGAAGCCGAACTCGTAGTTCATCTTCATCACAGCCGCACCGGTGGTGATGGAGAAGATCTTGGCATCGGGGAAGAGCTTCCGGGACAGGATGAACGTCTGTTCCTTGATCTTCTTGGCGAGGCCCATCCCGCGGAACTTGTGCGCGACGATAAGGCCGGAGTTCGCGACGAAGCTCTTGCCGCCCCAGGACTCGATGTAGGAGAAGCCGGCGAATTCGCCGTCCTCCGTGAGGGCGATCACGGCCTTTCCCGCGCGTATTTTTTCATTGATGTATTCCGGGGACCGGTTCGCGATACCCGTTTTCCGCTCCAGGGAGGAGACATAGATTTCTTGACAGATGGCCTCGGAGAAGGCCATGTGGCACTCTTGGGCCACCATAACTTGGAATTCCATAGACGCGTTCATTGAACTAACCGGGGACAAAATTAAAATTTTTTTTCATATTATGCAAATATTTCCAATAAAAATGCATACCTTTGCAAAAAACCGGATAGATATCCAACAAATATGCAGAACAACACCAAAATCCGACAGCAGGCCATCCTGGACATCATCCAGGCCGGACGCATCTTCAGCCAGGAAGAGCTCGCCGCCCGGTTGAAGGAGGAAGGCATCGCCTCCACCCAGGCCACCCTGTCCCGCGACCTGAAAGCACTTCGGATCTCCAAGGTCCCCGGCGAAGGCTATGTCGTACCGGCCCGCGGACGGAGTCTCTCCGCCGATTTCGCCTCCGGCATCCTCCGGATCCAGTTTTCCGCAAACCTCGGCGTCATCCGCACCCGGCCGGGCCTGGCGAACGCCGTCGCCGTCCTCATCGACAACCACATGGTCTTCCCGGTCCTTGGGACCATCGCCGGGGACGACACGATCCTCCTGATCCTCCGGGAAGGATCCTCCCCCGAAGGCGTGCTCGACGCCCTCACCCCCCTTCTCCCTGATATCAAAAACCGTTACATACAATGAAAATCGTCGTCGCTTACAGCGGAGGTCTCGACACCTCCTATACCGTGATGTACCTGGCCAACCAGGGCCATGAAGTCTATGCCGCCTGCGCTGACACCGGCGGATTCTCCCCCGCCCAGCTCAAGAAGAACGAAGAGAACGCCTACAAGCTGGGCGCCAAGGCCTACGCCACCCTGGACGTCAAGGATGAATATTATGAGAAGAGCTTGAAGTATATGGTGTACGGAAACGTCCTCCGGGGCGGCACCTACCCCATCTCCGTGTCGTCGGAACGCATCTTCCAGGCCATCGCCATCGCCCGCTATGCCAAGGAGGTCGGGGCCGATGCCATCGCCCACGGCTCCACCGGCGCCGGCAACGACCAGGTCCGCTTCGACATGACCTTCCAGGTGATGTGCCCCGAGATGGAGATCATCACCCTCACCCGCGACCGGGCCCTCAGCCGCCAGGAAGAGGTGGACTACCTCAACGGGCACGGCTTCCCGGCCGATTTCGCCAAGCTCAAGTACTCCTACAACGTGGGCCTCTGGGGCACGTCCATCTGCGGCGGCGAACTGCTGGATTCCGCGCAGGGCCTGCCCGAATCGGCCTATCTGAAACCCGTCACGAAGTCCGGTGAGAAGACCGTGAAGCTCGGGTTTGAGAAAGGCCAGCTCGTCTCCGTGGACGGGAAGAGCTTCGATTCCCCCGTCGCCGCCATCCAGGCCCTGGAGGCCTCTGTCGAAGGCTACGGCCTCGGCCGGGACATCCATGTCGGGGACACCATCATCGGCATCAAGGGCCGGGTGGGCTTCGAGGCCGCCGCGCCGATGCTCATCATCGCCGCCCACAAGTACCTGGAGAAATACACCCTGTCCAAGTGGCAGCAGTACTGGAAGGACCAGGTGGGCACCTGGTACGGCATGTTCCTGCATGAGAGCCAGTACCTGGAGCCCGTGATGCGCGACATCGAGGCCATGCTCGAGTCCAGCCAGCGCAATGTGACCGGCACCGTGATCGTGAACTACGGGCCCAAGCAGTTCGAGACCGTGGGCGTCGAGAGTGTCAACGACCTCGTGAAGACCAAGTTCGGCGAGTACGGCGAGATGCAGAAGGGATGGACCGCGGAAGACGCGAAGGGCTTCATCAAGGTCCTGTCCACCCCGCTGCGGGTGTACTACAACCGGCACGAGGACGAACTGTTATGACGGACCTTCTCCGGCAGATGATCGCCATCCCCTCGCTCAGCGGGGACGAGAAGGCGGTCGCCGACTTCCTCCAGGCGCGGCTCGCCGCGGAGGGGCTCACACCGCACCGCTGCGGCAACAACCTCTGGTGCTGCCGCGGTGAAGGGCCGGTCATCCTCCTGGACGCGCACATCGACACGGTGAAACCCGTCGCCGGGTGGACCCGGGACCCGTTCACGCCCGCCGTCGAAGACGGCCGGCTGTACGGGCTCGGGAGCAACGACGACGGTGCCTCCGTCGTGTCGCTCATCGAGGCGTTCAAGCGCCTCACGGCCAAGCCCCAGCCCTACACGCTGGTCCTCTCGCTTTCCGCGGAGGAGGAATCCAGCGGCCGCAGCGGCCTGGAGATCTCCCTGAAGGAGATCGAGGCGGCCTGCGGCCCCATCGCCTGCGGCGTGTTCGGGGAACCGACCTCGCTGGAGATGGTCGTGGCGGAAAAAGGTCTGATGGTGCTGGACTGCGCGGTGAAAGGCGTTGCCGGACATGCCGCACGGAACACCGGCGTCAATGCCATCTACAAAGCTCTTCCCGCCATCGAATGGTTCCGGAACAAGCAGTTCGACAAGGTCTCCGACGTCCTCGGTCCGGTCAAGATGACCGTGACGCAGGTCCAGGCCGGCACGCAGCACAACGTGATTCCCGACCTGTGCACCTTCGTCGTGGACATCCGTTCCAATGGGCTTTATACCAATGAGGAACTCCTGGAACTGATCCGGGCAGAAGCCCCTTGCGAAGTGAAGGCGCGCTCCACGCGGCTGCACGGCTCGTCCATAGCGGCGGACCACCCGCTGGTCCGGCGCGGGCTCGCCCTCGGCCTCCCGGCCGTCGGCTCGCCCACCCTCTCCAACCAGGCCCTCTGCCGCTTCCCCTCCGTCAAGCTCGGTCCCGGCGATTCCCCCCGCTCCCACACGGCGGACGAGTACGTAATGGTCGACGACATTGCCAAGGCGGTGGATATTTATGTAAAACTTCTGGATGGTCTATCCGTATGAAAATTTGGTCGAAAGGATTCGATAACGCGCCGGAGATCGACGCATTCACGGTCGGGAAGGACCGGGAACTGGATTTGATGCTCGCCCCGTGGGACATCCTCGGGACGATGGCCCACATCACCATGCTTTCGGAAGTGGGACTGCTCGGCAAGGACGAGCTGGCCGTGCTGCTGCCGGAACTGGAGAAACTGCACCAGGAGGCCGTGGAAGGCCGCTTCACCATCGAAGGGGAAGATGTCCATTCGGAGGTGGAGGCCCGGCTGACCGCCGCGCTCGGGGATGTGGGCAAGAAGGTCCATACCGGCCGCTCGCGCAACGACCAGGTCGCCGTGGACATCAAGCTGTTCACCCGGGACCGCCTGGAAAAGACCGTCCGCAAGGTCGCCGCGCTGTTCCAGCTGCTGCAGGAGAAGTCCGAGGAGCTGAAAGACGTCCTGATGCCGGGCTATACGCACCTGCAGGTGGCGATGCCTTCTTCCTTCGGCCTGTGGCTGGGTGCCTACGCCGAAAGCCTCGCCGACGACCTGGTGATGCTCAAGGCCGCGTGGGACGTGATGGACGAGAACCCCCTCGGCAGCGCCGCCGGGTACGGATCCTCCGCCCCGCTGAACCGCGCCCGCACGACGGAACTGCTGGGCTTCAGCACCCTGGACTTCAACAGCATCTATGCGCAGATGTCCCGGGGACGGGGAGAACGGATGGTCGCCTGGGCCTACAGCGCCGTGGCCGAAACCATTGGCCGGCTCGCCGTGGACGGCTGCCTGTTCACCAGCCAGAACTTCGGCTTCATCCACCTGCCGGATTCCTTCACGACCGGCTCCAGCATCATGCCCCAGAAGAAGAATCCCGACGTGTTCGAACTCGTCCGGGGCCATTGCAACCGCATCCAGGGCATCCCTGCGATGCTGCGGCACATTACCGGCAACCTTCCCTCGGGCTATTTCCGCGACATGCAGCTCCTGAAGGAAATCTATCTGCCCATGTTCGATGAACTGGACAGCTGCCTGGACATCCTGTGCTTCGCCCTCCCGGGAATCACCGTGACGGAAGGGCTCATGGACAAGCCCCTGTACGCGCAGGCCTTCTGCGTGGAGGAAGTGAACCGCCTCGTGGAAGCCGGCGTCCCCTTCCGCGACGCCTACCGCCAGGTAGGCCTCGCCGTGCAGGACGGCACCTTCCACTACGAGGGAGAGCTCCACCACACGCACGAGGGTTCCATCGGCAACCTGTGCACCGCCGAGGTCCGGGCGAAGTTCCAGGCCCGGCTCGCCGAGTTCCCGTTCGACCGTGTAAACCAAGCCGTTGAAAATCTCGTCAAGAATGCGTAATTTTGTGGAAACACAAAGAACGCATGGAAGACAAGAAACCTGTATCGCTCCCGGAAAACGCGCAGCGTGAGCTGAAGCCCGGCGAGAAGTACGTCCCCATCCTGGACCCGGCGAAGAAGTATGCCGAGGTCACCCCGTATTCCGTCTGCCTCGGCATCCTCATGGTGGTGCTGTTCTCCGCCGCCGCGGCCTACCTCGGCCTCAAGGTCGGGCAGGTGTTCGAGGCGGCGATCCCCATCGCCATCATCGCCGTGGGCCTCACGAGCGCCCTCAAGAAGAAAGACGGACTGGCCCAGAACGTCATCATCCAGTCCATCGGCGGCTGCTCCGGCGCCGTCGTGGCGGGGGCCATCTTCACCCTCCCGGCCATCTACATCCTCGGGGTGGAGGTGAATTTCTGGCAGATGTTCCTCAGCTCCCTCCTGGGCGGCGTGCTGGGTATCCTGTTCCTGATTCCTTTCCGCAAGTATTTCGTGAAGGAGATGCATGGCAAGTACCCGTTCCCGGAGGCCACGGCGACGACGCAGGTCCTCGTGAGCGGTGAAAGCGGCGGCTCCTCGGCGAAGACGCTCGTCTGGGCCGGCCTCATCGGCGGTCTGTACGACTTCCTCGTCGCCACCTTCGGCACCTGGGCGGAGACCCTGTCCACCACCGTGATGGGCTGGGGCCAGGCCGTGGCCGACAAGGCCAAGGTCGTCCTGAAGATCAACACCGGCGCGGCCGTGCTGGGCCTCGGCTACATCGTCGGCCTCAAATATGCCTTCATCATCTGCTGCGGCTCCCTGCTCGTATGGCTGGTGATCATCCCGCTGATGAACCTCATCTGGGGCGGCAGCGTGATCGACCTGATGGGCACGGGCGTGATGACGACCATCGGCGAGATGGCCCCGGAGCAGATCTTCAAGGATTACGCGCGCCACATCGGCATCGGCGGCATCGCGACGGCCGGCATCATCGGCATCATCAAGAGCTTCGGCGTCATCAAGAGCGCCGCGGGCCTGGCGGTCTCCGAGTTCAAGCGCAAGCCCGGTGCCGTGGCCGACAAGGTCGAGCGCACGGACGAGGACCTGCCGATGAAGACCATCGTCTGGGGCGTGGTGTTCGCCCTCCTCGCCATCTTCGCCTATTTCGCTTTCGGCGGCGTCGTGAATAATGTCTGGCAGGCCATCGTGGGCCTCCTCATCGTCGCCGTCGTGTCCTTCCTGTTCACGACGGTGGCGGCCAACGCCATCGCCATCGTGGGCACGAACCCGGTGTCCGGCATGACGCTGATGACCCTCATCATCGCCTCCCTGATCCTCGTAGCCGTGGGCCTGAAGGGCAACGCCGGCATGGCCGCCGCCCTCATCATCGGCGGCGTCGTGTGCACGGCCCTGTCGGTCGCAGGCTCCTTCATCACCGATCTGAAAATCGGTTACTGGATCGGCTCCACGCCCAAGAAGCAGGAGGGCTGGAAGTTCCTCGGCGTCGCGGTCTCGGCCGTGACGGTGTGCGGCGTGATGCTGGTGCTGAACAAGACCTACGGCTTCACCGGCGACCAGGCCCTCGTGGCCCCGCAGGCCAACGCCATGGCGGCGGTCATCCAGCCGATGATGAACGGCGGCGGCGCCCCGTGGCTGCTGTACGGCATCGGCGCGGCCATCGCCCTCCTCCTCACGCTCTTCAAGGTGCCGGCCCTGCCGTTCGCCCTGGGCATGTTCATCCCCATCGACCTGAACCTCCCGCTGCTGGTGGGCGGCGCCATCTCCTGGTTCGTGAGCACGCGCTCCAAGGACGCCGCGGTCAATACGGCCCGGCAGGAAAAGGGCACGCTCATCGCATCCGGCTTCATTGCCGGCGGCGCCCTCATGGGCGTGGTGAGCGCCATCCTCCGCTTTGCGAACGTGGACCTGTTCCTCACGGAGTGGAACGCCGCGTACGGCGAGGCGATCGCCATCGTTCCGTTCCTGCTGCTGATTGCGTATATGGTTTACTCTTCAATGAAAGTTAAGAAATAAAAGATGGGGAGAGGGTATTTCTTTTCAAACCGTCGCTTTGCGACCCCTCCCATAAATGGGCCCCTCCCTCTTATAGTGCCGAGGGTGGCATAGGTTTGAAAAGAAACACCCTCTCCCTAAAGTTCGTAATATGGAAATGATACTTGATCGTTTTTTGAGGTATGTGGCTGTGGATACACAGTCCAATGAGGAATCGGAGAGCCAGCCGTCCACGGCGAAGCAGCTGAACCTGCTGCGGATGCTGTGCGAGGAGCTGAACGCGATGGGCGTGGAGGCCACGCTGGATGAGTTCGGATACGTGATGGGAAGCATCCCGTCCAATGTGGACAAGGAGGTGCCGGCCATCGGCTTCATCGCCCATGTCGATACGGCCCCGGACGCTTCGGGTGCGGACATCAAGCCGCAGATCGTGGAGAACTATGACGGCGGGGAGATCGCCCTCAAGGGCGTGCCCGGACTGGCCTTGAAGCCGTCCGAGTTCCCGGAAATGCTCCATTATGTGGGCCAGACGCTGATCACGACCGACGGCACGACGCTCCTCGGCGCCGACGACAAGGGCGGCGTGGCGGAGATCATGGACGCGGTCCAGTACATCGTTTCGCACCCGGAATTCAAGCATGGGCCCATCAAGATCGGGTTCACCCCCGACGAGGAAATCGGCCGCGGCGTCGTGAAGTTCGACGTCCCCCGCTTCGGCGCGGACTACGCGTACACGATGGACGGCGGCGAGATCGGCGAACTGGAGTTCGAGAACTTCAACGCCGCATCGGCCAAGATCCACATCCAGGGCCGGAATGTGCACCCGGGTTACGCGAAGGGGAAGATGAAGAATGCACTGCATATCGGCCAGGAACTCTGCGCGCTACTGCCCGTGGACCAGCGTCCGGAATATACGGAAGGCTACGAGGGGTTCTTCCACCTGATCGCCTTCAACGGCTCGGTGGAGGAGGCGGACATCGCCTACATCATCCGCGACCACGACCGCGCCAAGTTCGAGGCGAAGAAGGTCATGATGGGTCAGGCCGTCGATTTCATCAATGCGAAATACGGCGCCGGGACCGTTTCTCTGGCCCTCCGCGACCAGTACTACAACATGCGTGAGCAGGTGGAGCCGCACTACTTCGTGGTGGAAAAGGCCGTCAAGGCCATGGAGATGGCCGGGATCCCGGTGAAGATCCAGCCCATCCGCGGCGGCACCGACGGCGCGAACCTCTCCTTCAAGGGTCTCCCCTGCCCGAACATCTTCGCCGGTGGGTTGAATTTCCACGGCAAGATGGAGTTCGTCCCGCTGGAAAGCATGGAAGCCGCGGCGAAGGTCATCCTGAACATCATTTCCCTTTTTGCCGCATAGTGCTCTCCGTTCGCACGTCGAATGGAACCGTCTGCTGCTCAATAGTTTATGAAAAGTGTTCTGGTCTGATTTGACCAGAACACTTTTCATAACACACAGGCATTCAACCACTTACATTTAACGCCACATTCTGTCACCCCCGCAGGTATACACCACACAACCCGTGTGTACAAAAGTCACTTGTTCCCATTGTCAGAAATAATCCTTATCTTTGCAGTCCGTTCCGCCCCCTTCGCGGAACGACCACCCATGCCCTGGTGGTGAAATGGTAGACACGAGGGACTTGAACAAAACTTGAGTGCACTCTCCGAAAGGAGGGATGTAGAATGTCGTAAATTCAAGGAAACCTTACCAGGTCGCGCTGAAGGCAATCTTGAGCCAAGCCTCCTACAGGAGGAAGGTGCAGAGACTAGACACGACACACCTAACGGACCCGGTCCTACGGTGAAGGAATAGTCCAGACCCCAAACAGGTACGGCCTGGCCGTCCTGGTGGTGAAAGCCACAGTGGTACGAAAATCCCTTGGCCCGAAACGGCCGTGCGGGTTCGATTCCCGCCCGGGGCACAAGAACACGCCTTCCAAGTGACAGGAAGGCGTGTTTGTTTTCATTTCAGGATCAAGGTTTTTCTTCCAAAATCTTTCTTATCTTTGTCAGTAAGTCATTGAACACTAAAACATCAACCGATATGAGAAGAACGCTGTTTACCGCGGTGGGACTCCTGATGGTCCTGGTCGCCTGCAAGAACAACGGCCAGGTAGCCGGCATCGGCCCCATAACGACCGGAGACGATTGTATCGTTGAAACCGGAGCCGGCAAGGTCATGGGCTACAACGATGCCGGAATCTATACCTTCAAAGGGGTTCCTTATGCCAAGGCCGACCGCTTCATGCCACCCACGGATCCCGACAAATGGGAGGGTGTCAGGAAAACCCAGGTGTTCGGCCCGCAGGCCCGCCAGGGCCAGAACATGAACTGGGGCGGCCAGCCCAGCGACTATGACTTCGGCTTCCAGTTCAAGAACGAAAAGAGTTCCGAGGACTGCCAGGTGCTCAATGTGTGGACACCGGGCCTGGACGGGAGGAAGCGTCCGGTATTCGTCTGGTTCCATGGCGGAGGCTATTCTTCCGGATCTGCCATCTTCCTGCCGGCCCAGGAAGGGACGGCGCTGGCCAGGAAGGGAGACATCGTGGTGGTCACGGTCAATCACCGCCTCAACATCTTGGGCTACCTGGACTTGACCGCCTTGGGCGGGAAGTATGCAGAGTCCGTCAACCTCGGCCAGCAAGACCTGGTGAAGGCACTGGAGTGGGTACGTGACAATATCGAGGCCTTTGGAGGAGACCCCGGCTGCGTCACGATCGGCGGGCAGAGCGGCGGTGGCGGCAAGACTTCCACCCTAATGGCGATGCCCGCCGCGAAAGGACTCTTCCATCGGGCCATCGTACAGAGCGGCTCCACGCTGCGCCAGCAGGAGCCCGCGCAAAGCCAGGCCCTGGGGTTGGCGGTTGTCGAAGAACTGGGGCTGAAGCCGGGGCCGGACGTGGACCTGGACCCGTTCTCCTACGAAGAACTCGTGGCGGCCGGGAACCGCGCGTCACGCCGGCTCGGACGCGGCGGATTCTCCCCCGTCGTGGACGGGAAGTATCTGGTGCAGCATCCGTTCGATCCTGTTGCGGCAGCGTGCAGCGCCGAGGTGCCCATGCTGATTGGGTCCAACCTCAACGAGTTCTGCTATACCAACGACGTTCCCCTGACCATGGACCAGGTCCGGGCGTCTCTGCTTCCGAGACTGGGCGAGGAGAAGTTCCAGGCCTTCCTTCAGGACTTTGAGACCGTGTATCCGGGACAGGCGCCCAAAGAGCTGGTCAACACGGACTTCCGGACCCGTGCCAACGTCATCCGCCAGGCAACGGCCAAACATGCCCTGGGTGGCGCAGATGCCTATGTCTACCTCTTCGCCTGGAAATCTGCCGTCAATGACGGAGCGCTTGCCGCCTGTCACGGGATGGAACTTCCGTTCATGTTCAACAATGTGGCCAGCCAGCGGGAGATGACCGGTGGAACGGCCGAGGCCTACCGGATGGCCGACAAAGTCAGCAGCGCCTGGATCGCTTTCATCAAGACCGGCAACCCCAACTGCAAGGAACTGCCCGCGTGGGAGCCGTTCAATCCCGATGAGAATCCCACGATGGTGCTGGACAACACCCCGGAACTCAAGAAGAACCACGACGCCGTGATGTTGAAATATTGGTAACCGAAAGGGAGAACCAGTCAACAGGAAGCCAGATACGCGCCGAATTCCGGCCGGTAAAGTTCTCCGACAGGGAGGGTCTTGCCATTGTCCAGCCGGACGGAAGTGCGGGAGGCCTCCGCGATATGCCCCAGGGCGATGATATAGGAGCGGTGGATGCGCATGAAGCGGTCGGCCGGCAACTGTTCGATGAGGTTTTTCAGGCTGTAGAGGACGACGACCGGCGCCTCCGCATCGACCAGGAAGATCTTGACATATTCGCTCATGCTCTCCACATAGAGGATCTTGCGGACATCGATGCTAAGGGTCCGGTAGTCCGCCTTGAAGTGGAGGACCGGGTCCGACTCCCGGGCTTCGAGCGCCGCCTGCATCTCCAGATGCTTCCGCAGTTTTTCACAGGAGGCTTCAAATTCCTTGAAACTGAATGGTTTCAACAGGTAGTCCACGGCATTGACCCGGAACCCTTCCACGGCATACTCCGAATAGGCCGTCGTGAAGACAACGGCGGGCGGATGAGGCAGCGACTTGATGAAATCCATCCCGCTGAGATCCGGCATATTGATGTCCAGGAAGAGCGCATCGGCCTTCGCGACATAGGGCGCCGCCATCGCGGCGCTGCTGCAGGCGGCCACCAGCTCCAGGAACGGGACCTTGGCCATGTACATTTCCAGCTGGCGCAGGGCCAGCGGCTCATCGTCTATGGCTATGACGAGTATCATGATGCCAGAAGGGTTTGGTCCGGGACGGCCAGCAAGACGTCATAGCGCCCGCCCTCCTCATCGATGGACAGGGTGTAGGAGTTGCCGTACAGCAGCGTGAGCCGTTTCTTGATGTTCTCCAAGCCGATCCCGTGGCGCTCATCCGCCTCGGCCGGATGCGAGGAATTGACGCAATGGAAAACCACCTTGCCCTCCTGAAGCTCGACCTTCACGCGGATGAACGATTCTTCCGAATAGCTCACTCCGTGCTTGAAGGCGTTTTCCACGAAAGAGGCCATCACCAGCGGAGGGACGACCGCGCCGCTCCGCACTTTCGGAAAGACCGTATCGACCCGAAGCGCATCCTCGGGATAACGGAGCCGCATCAGGGAAATGAAATGTTCGATGAAGTCCAGCTCTCGCTCCAGCGGAATGGTGGGAGCATCGCCCTCATACAGCAGGATGCGCATCATCTTCGAGAACTCCTCGATGCTCTCCTTAGCCTTCTCCGGATCGATGTCCACGAGCGCGTGGATGTTGTTGAGCGTATTCATCAGGAAATGCGGATTGATCTGGTACCGCAGCGACTCCAGTCTCTGTTTGGTGTTTTCGGCTTCCAGTTCCTTCATCCGGCGTTCCTTGCGCCGGGACTCCATATAGAAATACGCCCCCAGGTCCACGCCGACGAGAAGGATGCCCATGACCAGTCTCGAAGTTTCCCGACCGATCGGCCTCTTCCGCCCCTGCGGTTCCGGTCCTTTCCCGTCCGGTCCCGGAGGGGGCGGAGGCATCATCTCGTTCTGCCCGGGGAAAGCCGGAGCTCCCTGAGGACGGTCGATGGGAGAAAAACACCAGATGCCGAACAGCACCAGAAGCGCCATCGTGAACCCGATATAAAGCGGAAGGCGCTTCCTGAGGAGGGGTGCCAGGAGGAAATGATGGACCAGGACAAGGACCAGAAATGGCAGGACAATACGCATTCCACTTTCGTTTTCGCAAAAATACGCTCTTTTTTCCAGATATCGCGGACGTTCGCTGAAGAAAAGACGGCGTTCGCTGAATCTCCGCCTTTCCAGGCCGGCTGTGGTTTGATAATTGGTTACCTTGCCGATGCGTATACTAAAACCTTTTGCATTATGAAGAAGATTGTATGGATCCTGGTCACGATAGCGCTCGCCGCCACCGGTTGCGAGCGGGATGATTTCCCCTTCAGTTCCGACTTCCCGGAGGGCTTCCCGGGCGAGGGGCAAAGCGCCTCGAACCTGAAAGACCCCGCCCTCGCATGGAGCGCCGATTCCTTTGAAGCCACCCTCGGCACAGAGAACAGTTTCCCCACGCTGACCAATACGTTCAGCGTCGGCGTCACCTATGAATCCTCGCAGACGGAGGTGGCCACCATCGGTCCGAACGGAGCCATCACCCTGCTGGGAAGCGGATCCACCCTGATCTCCGCCAAATCCGCGGCGGACGAAACTTACAGCGCATCCACCGCCTCCTATATGCTGACGGTGCTGAGCGCCTCTGGCAGTGGGTCGGACGGCGATCCTCTCACCTTCGCCTCCACCGGCGACCCCTCCTCCGACGACGACATCTCCACCACGACCTTCAAGGGAAGGATTACGATCACCTATTCTCGAACGGGTGATGCGACCGTCAACGGCGACAGCTACGGTTATGTGAGCGTCGACGGCAACAAGGTCACGGTCAACAACACCGGCGGCGAAGTGCTCATCTATGAACTCACCGGCGCCACCGACAACGGCTTCTTCAAGGTCTACGGCGTCAAGAAGCAGGCCATCCTGCTCAACGGTGTCAGCCTGACCAATCCCGACGGCGCGGCCATCAACAACCAGTGCAAGAAACGTACGTTCGTCGTGGTGCAAGGCACGAACACGCTTTCTGACGGCGCCTCCGCGGCCTATACCAAGGACAATGACGAAGACCAGAAGGCCGTCTTCTTCAGCGAGAGCCAGCTTATCTTCAGCGGCAATGGCCTGCTGACCGTCCATGCGCTGAATGCGCAGGGCAAGGCCGGCATCTCCTCCGACGATTACATCCGGATGATGGAAAGCCCCACGGTCAAGGTGAACGCAGGCAGCACCGCCGGCAACGGCCTCAAGGGCAAAGACTATGTCCAGCTTTCGAACGGGACCCTGGTGGTCTCCATCGCCGCCGACATGGCGAAAGGAATCTCCACGGACGATTACGTGCTGGTCGAAGGAGGAACGCACATGGTGACGTCCACCGGCGGCGTGGCCTACGACGACGAGGATGCCGAATACACCGGAACCTCCTGCGTCAAGGCCGACAACTACTTCGCGATGACGGGCGGCTCCCTCACCCTCAAGAACACCGGCGATGGAGGCAAGGGCATCCGGGCAGGCAGCTACGACTTCGACGAAACGAACCACACGCTCTCCGACAGCTACATCACGGGCGGCACGCTCGATATTACGGTAACGGGCCGCGAAGTGAACGACGTATCCGCGAAGGGCGTCAAGATCGGCTGGGTGACCAAGGACGGCACCGGCGACCGGGCAACCGTGACAGGGAATGCCGGCAAACTCGTCGTCAGCGGCGGCCGCATCACCGTGACCAGTTCCTATGGCGAAGGGCTGGAAGTCAAGGGAGACTTGACGTTTGACGGCGGTGAGACCTATGTCTCCTCCAACAGTGAAGACGCCATCAACTGCCAGGGAGACCTGACCGTGAACAAGGGCTTCGTCTATGCCTTCTCTTCGGGGAACGATGCCATGGACTCCAACGGCAATACCAACCTCAACGGCGGCTACGTGATGGCCATCTGTACCAAGGGCAATCCGGAAGTGGCCATCGACGCCAACACGGAAGACGGCAAGAAACTCTATATCAACCAGGGTGCAACCCTGGTGGTCTACGGCGGCCTGGAGAACGGTTATTCCGCCTCCCAGAACGTGTACAGCATGACAGGAAAGGCTGGAACCTGGAATGCCCTCCATGACGGCAAGTCCTTTATCGCAGCCTTCAAGGCCCCGTCCAACATCTCCAGCGTGATCGTATCGGCCCCCTCGCTTTCCAGCGGCTATCAGGGAGTGAGTGTCAGCGGCGAAGCCAAATGCGGCGGCGTCTGGGCCGTGGACGGCATCACCGGCGGGTCATCCGTCTCCCTCTCCAACTACACCGGCGGCGCCGGCGGCCCGGGCGGCGGACCCGGCGGTGGCAGACCCGGCGGACGGTAATCATCCCGGGACACTCAACAGGACACTACATGGGCTGGCCGTAAACGGTATAGCCCATTTTTTCGTGCCACCGCGGCCCAGGCGGAGGCTCGGCGCTCAAAGTCCGGATAATCCTTCCTGGAGGCCGATTGAGCAAACGGTCAAAGGTAATCTTTATCTTTCCTAAATCTCTACTCGCCGTGCTATTTATTGAAATTTTAATAAGAATTATTGTTTTTCAATAAATAATTACTATCTTTGCTCAAAACCAAAATGAATCTCCCATGAAAAAGATCCTTGCTGCCATCGTTCTGCTGCTCTCCACCGTGTTCCTGGCAAAAGCCCAGACGGGGAACTGGTCGGGGAAACTGGATGTCCAGGGCACCTCGCTTACCATCGTGTTCCATCTGGATGGAGACGAACCTTCCATGGATTCTCCGGACCAGGCGGCGCAGGGAATCCCCGTCCAGATCGAAAGGACGGCCGTCGGGGGCATTACCATCAAGATTCCCAGCCTGGGCGCCTCCTATGAAGGTCTTTGGATGGGAAAGCAGATCCTGGGCACGTTCAAGCAGGGCAGCCTGTCCCTGCCCCTGGCCCTGACACCGGAAGCGAAACTGAACCGGCCGCAGACCCCGATAGGTCCCTTCCCTTACACCGAAGAGGAAGTCACCTTCACCAACGACGAGGCCAGACTGGCCGGAACCCTCGTGCTGCCGGAAGGTTACACGCGCAAGACGCCCGTGCTCATCATGGTCACCGGCAGCGGGCAGGAGGATCGCAACGAGGAAATCTTTGAGCACAAGCCCTTTGCAGTCATCGCCGATGCCCTCGCCCGGGCCGGTGTCGCCACGCTCCGCTGCGACGACCGCGGCGTGGGAGGATCGACGGGAGATGTGCTGGAGGCCACGACCATCGACTTCAAGGACGACGCCCTCGCCGGCATCAAACTGCTCCGGGAGCGATTCGACAAGGTGGGGGTCATCGGCCACAGCGAAGGCGGCACCATCGCCTTGATGCTGGCGGCGGAAGGCCAGGCCGATTTCATCATCAGCCTGGCCGGCATGGCCGTTTCCGGCATCGAAACGATTGTCCGGCAGAGCCGGGTCTCGCTGGAAAGCGCGGGATACTCCGAAGACCAAATCGATATCTTCTGCAAAGCCGTCCAGGAGGCCTGTGAGGTACGGGTCCATGGCGGGCGGATGCCCTTCCCCGACGAATTGAACCTCCCGGACGAACTGAAACAGAGCTATCAGCAAGTCATCACGCAGATCCAGATTCCGTGGATGAGAAAGTTCCTCACGCTGGATATGCGCCCGCTGCTGGGCGGCATCACCTGCCCTGTCCTGGCCATCAACGGCACGAAGGACATCCAGGTGGAATATGAGAGCAACCTCGGCGCCCTGCGAAGCGGTCTGCCTGCCAATCCCAAGAACCGGATCGAAGCCATCGACGGTGTCAACCACCTCTTCCAGCACTGCACCACCGGCGCCATCGCGGAATACCGTAACATCGAAGAAACCATCACCCCCGAGGTATTGGAGATGATGGTTCAGTGGATGGCCCAGTTCAAATAAACGCCCATGAAAAAGGAGTCGGCTCATGGTGAGCCGGCTCCTTTTACTTAGTGCTTCAGACACGCTTCAGGCAATCCCCGCCATCAACCGCATCAGGGTTTCCTTGGCGTCGCCGAGTTCCAGGTAGACGCCTTTTTTGCGGGTGTAAATCGGGTTCTCCACGCCGGCATAGCCGGGCTTGAGGTCGAAGTTGCAGACAATCACTTCCGGGGCCTGGTCCACGTTGAGGACCGGCATGCCGTAAATGGGAGTACCCACGGCGTTCCGGGCGGCCGGGTTGAGGACGTCATTGGCGCCGATGACCACGACGGCGTCGGCGTTCTTGAAGTCGTCGTTGATGGCGTCCATCTCGTACAGCTTCTCGTAGTCGACATCGGCCTCGGCCAGGAGGACGTTCATGTGACCCGGCATGCGTCCGGCGACCGGGTGGATGGCGAAGCGGACGCGGGCGCCGCGGCTTTCCAGCTTGTCCGCCAGCTGGCGGACCTGATGCTGAGCCTGCGCCAGCGCCATGCCGTAGCCGGGAACGATGATGACGTCCTTGGCCTTGGACAGGACGGACGCCGCGGTGGGCGCTTCTTCCACAGGGGCGGGGGCGGCGTTCAGCTGGCCGTCCAGGGCCTTCACCCGGGCTTCGAGGTCGGCGACCATCGCCTCCAGTTCCTTGATTTTCTTCTCTAAATCCATGATGCGTCGAATCAGTTCTTCGTTTTCGTTATCGTTTTCTTCAATGACCGGGGTTTGCGGGGCGGGCGGGGTCATCGTTCCGCCCGTGAGGATGCTCATCAGCTTGCGGTTCATCGCCCGGCACATGATCTGGGTGAGCAGGAGGCCGGAGGCGCCGACGATGCCACCGACGGCCACCAGGAACACGTCGCCGATGGCCATGCCGGCTATGGAGCCGGCCACGCCCGACAGCGAGTTGAGCAGCGAGATGGTGATGGGCATGTCCGCTCCGCCCACACGGAGGGAGAACCAGAGGCCGAAGAGGGAGGCGCTTACAAACGCGCCCACCAGGCACACGGTCAGGCCGATGCCCTGGGCAAAGGCGCCCGCCACCACAAAGGCCAGCGTCAGCGCCAGGAACAGCAGGGTGCACAGGGCGTGGGCCTTCCAGACGACCGGCTTCTGCGGAAGCACCCGGTGCAGCTTGCCGGCCGCAACGAGGCTTCCCACCAGCGTCACCATGCCCACGGCCACCGCCAGGAGCGCGGTGAACCGCACGAAGGCGCTGTTGCCATGGACGGACAGGAGGCCGACCAGGGCCGATGCGCCGCCGCCGAGGCCGTTGAACAGGGCCACCGTCTGCGGCATCTGGATCATCTGGACCCGGGCGGCCAGGAGGCCGCCGACAAGGGCGCCGATGAGGATGGACACATAGATGGTCCATACCGACACGACGCCGGCAAAGAACAGCGTGCCGACGATGCCGCAAAGCATCGCGAAGGCCGACAGCAGGTTGCCCGCGACGGCCGTCCTGACCTTGCTCATCATCGAGATTCCGGCGAGCACGAGCACCGCCAGGACCGCACTGAGTATGATCTGCAATGCCGGCATCCCCTACTTCTTTTTCTTGTCGAACATCTTCAGCATCCGGTGCGTCACGCCGAAGCCGCCGAACACATTGACCGCCGCCAGCACGATGGCCAGGCCGCCGGCGAACTGCGCCCAAAAGCCGTCCCCGGCGAGGAAAGCGACGCCTGTCGCCACGATGGCGCCGACGATCGTCACCCCGGACAGGGCGTTCATGCCGGACATCAGCGGCGTATGGAGCAAGCTGGGCACGGTCCTGATGATGAAGTATCCCAGGACCGCGCTCACAAGGAAGACTGCGAAGAGGATCAGCGGGTGCATCATAAGCCCATGGCCTCGCGGGCGCCCTGATGGACCAGCTGGCCGTCGATGCACACCAGCGACTTCTGGACGATCTCGTCGCTGCGGTCGAGGACGAACTTGCCGTCCTTGACCAGGTAGCTCACGAGGTTGTAGAGGTTGTTGGAGAACATCCAGGTGGAGCTCGTCGGCAGGAGGCCGGGGATGTTCTTCACACCCATCAGCGTCACGCCGTACTTGGTCTCGATGCCGCCCTTCGGGGTAAGCTCGCAGTTGCCGCCCTGGTCGATGGAGATGTCCACGATGACGGAACCCTTCTTCATGCCTTTCACCATCTCTTCCGTGATGATGACCGGGGCGATCTTGCCGGGGATGAGAGCGGAGCAGAAGACGATGTCCATTTCCTGGATGGTCGCCTTCAGGGCTTCCTGCTCCTTGACGAGGACATCGGCCGGCAGCCGGTTGGCATAACCGCCTTCGGCGATGGCCAGCTCCGGCGGAACCGTGGTGTCAACCACCTTCGCGCCCAGGGACATGGCGTTTTCAGAGGCCATGGGACGGATATCGGCCGCATAGGTGATCGCGCCCAGGCGCTTGGCGGTCGCAAGGGCCTGCAGGCCGGCGACACCCACGCCGATGACCATGACCTTGGCCGGCTTGATCTGGCCGACGGCCGTGAACATCTGCGGGACGAAGGTCGTGAGACGGTCGGCCGCCATCAGGATTCCCTTGTAACCGGCGCAGGTGCTCATGGAAGTGAGCGCGTCCATGCTCTGGGCGCGGGAAATGCGCGGAATGCCGTCCAGGGTGATGGCCGTCACGCCTTTGGCGGAGAGCGCCTTCACCATCTCGTGGTTCACCGGGGAGGCCGGATGGATGAACGTGATGAGGACCTGGCCCTTGTGCATCATGTCCACTTCGTGCTTGTGCAGGGTCTCGTTCATCAAGGGCTCCTTGACCTTGAGGATCATCTCCGCGCGGTCGTAGATCTCCTGCGGGTTGTCGACGATCTTCGCGCCGGCCTGGATGTAGTCCTCGTCGTGATAGAGGGCGCCGTCTCCGGCGTGGCGCTCCACGAGCACCTCAAAACCATCCTTGACAAATTTCCCTACCGTTTCGGGGGTGGCTGCTACACGAGCCTCATCGTGCATGATTTCCTTGGGAATACCAATGATCATAGCTTCAAGTGTTAGTAATAATGTAGTCTAATTAAAATGTGCCGATAAAGTTACACATTTTAATCATTCGTTGTGCTATCTCAACGAAATTATTATCACTAACGCTTGTTACCGCTTGGAGAGGGGTTCGTACTTCCGCTGGCCGGCCACGTTCATATAGGCCGGACGGATGATCCGCTTGTCTTCGAAATTCAGTTCCTCGATCCGGTGCGCGCACCAGCCCACGATGCGGGACATCGCAAAGATGGGCGTATAGAGTTCGCGGGGAATGCCGATCATCTCATAGATGAAGCCGGAATAGAAGTCCAGGTTGGCGCAGATGGGACGCGGGGTGCTCCGGCGGGCCCGGATGCAGGCGAGGCCCCGTTCTTCGATCCGGCACAGGAAGTCGTACTCCTTCATCCGACCCTTTTCCTCGGCCAGCTTCCGGGCCTGTTCCTTCAGGTTCACGGCACGGGGGTCGCTGACCGTATAGACCGCGTGGCCGAGCCCGTAGATGAGTCCCGTCTGGTCGTACGCCTCCTTGTCCAGCATCCGGTTCAGGTAGGTGTCGATCTCCTCCGTATCCTCCCAGTCCCGGATGACCTCCCGGAGGTGCTGGAACATGTCGGCCACCATGATGTTGGCCCCGCCGTGGAGGCGTCCTTTCAGGGAGCCGATGCCGGCGGCGATGGACGAATAGGTATCCGTCCGGGAAGAGCTCGTCACACGGACCGTGAAGGTCGAGTTGTTACCGCCGCCGTGCTCCGCCTGCGTGATCATCAGCAGGTCCAGCATCCGGGCCTCCAGCGGCGTGAAATCGCCCTTCAGCAGGTAGAGGAAGTTCTCGGCCAGGGAAAGGCTCTCCTTGGGATGGCGGATATGGAGTCCCCGCCCCTGCACGGAATGCCGGTAGCAGTTGTAGGCATAGGCGATGATGGTCGGGAACTTCGCGATCAGGTCGATGGACTGGCGCATCAGGTTGTCCCGGGACAGGTCCTCCGGATTGTCGTCGAAGGTGTACATCTCCAGGACGCAGCGCGCCAGGATGTTCATGATGTTGGAGCCCTCCAGGTCGATGATATGGACCATGGAACGGTGGTCCAGGGGCATCTTGGAATTCAGCAGCTCGCGGAAGGAATCCAGTTCCTCCCGGTCGGGCAGGTCGCCCGAAAGCAGCAGGTAGGCCACTTCCTCGAACCCCAGCCGGTTCTCCTTCCGGAGCGGAGCGACCAGTTCGCTCAGTTCATACCCGCGGTAGAAGAGCTTTCCCTCTACGGGCGTCAGCCGGCCGTCCGCTTCCCGCTGATAGCCGACCACGTTGCCGACGTTGGTCAGGCCCACCAGGACGCCGGACCCGTCCTCGTTCCGCAAGCCGCGCTTGACGCCGTACTTGGGGAAGAGGTCGCTGTCGATCCGGCTGGCCGCCTTGACCCGGTCCGCCAGCTTGTAAATCAGAAAACCCTTGTTCATCTACCGCGAGCCGATATGGGAAGAGGGATTCATCATGGCGATGAGCGCCTCGCCGAACTCCTTGGTGCCTACGCACTTGCCGTGCTTGACGGATTCGGCGACATCCGAGGTGGAAATCCCCTGGCGCAACGCGCGCTCCATGGCCGTGACGATGAGCTTGGCTGCATCGTTCCAGCCGATATGCTCGAGCATCATGGCGGCGGACAGGATCAGGGAGCTGGGGTTCGCCACGTTCTTCCCCTCAATGTCGGAAGCGACACCGTGCGTCACCTCGAAGATCCCGTGTCCGGTCTCGTAATTGATGTTGCCGCTCGGAGCCATGCCGACACCGCCGACCTGGGCGGCCAGCACGTCGGAAATGTAATCGCCGTTGAGGTTCAGCGTGGCGATGACGCTGAATTCCTCCGGGTTGGAAATCGCATTCTGCAGGAAGGCGTCGCAGGTGATGCCCGTCATGACCAGCCGGCCCGAGGAGAGGTAGGGCCCGAACTCCCGCTCGGCCAGTTCATAGGCCCAGTTGCAGAAGGCGCCCTCGGTATATTTCATGATGTTGCCGTTGTGGACCAGGGTCACGCTGCGGCGATGATGGTCCAGCGCATACTGGATGGCCCTCCGGACCAGGCGCTCCGTTCCCTCCTTCGAGACGGGTTTCACGCCGTACGCCGCCGTCTCCGGGAAACGGACCTTGGTCTCCTGGAGCTCCTCGCAGAGGAACTTGCTGAACTTTTCTGCATTCTCGGAGCCGTACGGCCACTCGATACCGGCATATACGTCTTCCGTATTCTCACGGAACACGGTGATGTCGATCCGCTCGGGATACTTCACCGGGGAATAGACACCATAGAAATAGCGGAAAGGACGCACGCAGGCATAGAGGTCCAGCGCCTGGCGCAAAGCCACGTTCAAAGACCGGACACCCCGGCCCGCCGGCGTATTGAGCGGTCCCTTTAGGCCGACCCGATACTCCTTGAAGGCCGCCACCGTCTCCTCCGGCAGATAAGAGCCGTGTTTCTTGAAGGCCTCCTGGCCGGCTTCCACCTCCAGCCACTCGATCGAGCGGTTTCCTTTGAAAGCCTGCTTGACGGCCGCATCCACGACCGCCCGGCAGACCGGCGAGATTTCCTTGCCAATTCCGTCGCCAGCGATGAACGGAATGGTGACAGCATCGGGCACCCTCAGGCCCGTGGGGGTTTTCGTAATCTTCGACATAACAACTACTAACTAATGGACTTGGGCAAAAATACTAAAAATTTTTAATTGCCATATTTTAACATTTTTCGCCCTTCCAGGCCGTCCGGCTTAGCATTTTCGGACAGAAACCCCAAAACGCTATCCATCTGACGGCGAAAAAAAGCCTTTCAGAAGAATACTATTACCAAACGGCCTGTTTGTAAAAATGCAGAATTATCCATCCGGCTGCATTTTTATTCTAAATAGCCGTTTTGTATCCAAGAAAAGGAGGTCGACTGCCTATCGGAAATGATTGTAGATGACCGTGGGACGGGATGAGCGGATGCTCATCGACGGGAACCAGATGTCGTCCGGGGTCAGGCCGCAGGCGTCGATGGCTTCCACGGCGTACTCCAGCCGGCCGAAGTCGGCGTCCACGTTGTTCGTGCCGAACGTGAACTTGATGCCGCGTTCCTTCGCCCGGCGGATGATGTCGAAACTCGGAATCTCGTAGCGCGGATTGATCTCCAGGGCAATCTTGTACCGCACCAGGACGTCCAGGACGCGGTCCACCCGTTCGGGGGTCCAGTAAAGGTCATAATCGGCCTGCATCTCGTCGGGCAGGTAAGTCGGATTCGCATAGATGTCCGCGGGCTCGTTGGTAAGGATGAGCACCGTCTGGTCCACGAGATGGTCCATGTACCGCTGCTTGTCGATCCCGTCGAAAATGGCCTCCTCGGGGCGGTAGATGCGGGAGATCCGGCCCTTGTGGTCCACGATGGTCATCGCGTCGGTGAACAGGTATTCGAAGATGCCCAGCGCTTCGGGCGAGAAGGTCTGGGTCCATTTGCGGCCCTCCCCCTGCACGCCGAACAGGAAGGGTTCGCCGCTGATCTCCTCGTAATAGGCATAGACCTCCGCATCGTCCGCGAGCATGCGGCCCACGCCGCCTTCGCCCGCGTTGGGCGCGACGCCGTAGTTGATGCCGTAATTCATGCTCATCGCGTGCGCCATCTCCTTGGTCAGACCGCCTTTGAGGTGGACATGATAGTCGATGACCGGGAAGTCTCGCTGCTGCAACCGGATGATGCTGTCCTCCTGTTCGTCCACGGGAGGCAGCGTATCGGCCGGATTCTTCAGCCCGGCGGGAAGTTTGTCGATCTCCAGGCCGCGCACCTCCACCTTCCCTTTCAGGCTTTGGAAGGAAATGCGGCCGGGGGCGATGCGCTGCCCGGCGTGCTCCTCGCTGCGCCAGGGATTCGCCGGTTCCGTGTAGCAGACGACGTCCATGCCATTGACCTGGACGCCGATGTTCTTGCCCCGCACCGCGACGCTGAAATCGAACCACTCGCCGTCCTGGGCGAGGGAACGGTAGAGATTCCGCACGTGTGAAAGGCTTCCTGTCTTGACGGTCCCATCAATCGGGCCGTTCTGCAGCAGGACCTCATATCCCGCGCCCGGGGCGCTTTCGCAGAAGCGGATGGCCGCGACGGCTCCTTCCTCCGTCCGGGCCTGCCCCGTGATGACGAAATCTGCATATTGGCGGCGGGAAGACCATCCCGCGCCTTCCTCCAGGGTCAGGTCTTTCGGATGGGAACAAGCGACCGGCAGCAAGGCCGCCGCCCAGAGTATCCATGCTAATCTTTTCATATTAGCAAAGATACGGAAAAATCATGACTTCTTCTCTCCCAGGACCGCCCAGCGGACGAAAGGAATCCGACGCAGGATCTCGTACAGCAGCGGAGAAAGCGTGAACACCGCGACGGCCAGGATGACATACATCGACCATGGCGGCAGCTGGGTGTAGGTTTTCATCATATAGCCCAGGCTCGCAATCACCAGGTAATGGACGATGTACAGGCCATAGCTGCTCCGGGTCATATAGGCCGCGAACGGGCTGGTGCAGTCGTACTTCGCCTGGAACCAGGCCATCATCGCGAGGCACATCAGCCAGCCGTAGATGCAGTTCAGTGGACTGCCCAGATACTGAGGAGACGTGTTGTCCTGGCCGAAGGTCGTGCCGATGAGGATGCCGCCGGCGGCGACCGCGCAGGCCATCAGGGGAATCCAGGCCTTGCCCAGCTTCTCCTGCACCTCGTCGTGGGAGAAAACGAAGTAACCCAGCAAGAAAGGAATGAGGTAGAAAATGGGCTTATACAGGTTCAGGAGGCCGTCCAACGTGGCCGGGCGGGGGTTCTTGACAAGCGTCTGCTCGCCCAGCCAGAACAGGACCCCGAGCAGGATGACCCAAACGAGATTGGCCTTGCCGCACCAGGTCCAGAACTTGTCCTTGCGGTCAAGCGCCCGCACCGCGAGGAGCACGAGGCACAGCAGCCAAAGCACCTGGATGAACCAGAGCGGACCCGTGCCGGAGAACGCCATAATGAAATACTTGACTACGCCGGGAACCCCGTCGAACACGCCTTCCCTTTCCGCCACGACGGTATTGAAATACCCCACCATCCAATGGAACACGAGCAGGCCGATGGTGCCGGGGACCAGCAGCTTCCGCGTACGCGCCTTGAACCATTCCTTGGCGGAATACTTCTGGAGCGCATACCGCGCGCTGATGCCGGCGAGGATGAACAGCAGCGGCATGAAGAAAGGATACAGGATATACATCACCACATCCTGGTACTGGGGGCACTGCGGATACGCGCCGAAACCGCCGATGCCGCCGAAGACCCCCTTGTTGTTGTAGAAGTAGATGACGTGGTAGAACAGCACCAGGAGCACCGTCACCCAGCGCAGGTTGTCGATCCAATGCTTTCTCATTTCGTCAGGCCCCCCATCGCCTGGTCGATCGCGTTCTGGAAGATTTCCGTCTTGAGGAGGGCGATGCCGCGCTCGTCCCCGAGCATGATCAGGGCATCGCCGGGCTTGATGTCATAGACCTGGCGGGCGTCCTTGGGGATGACGATCTGTCCCTTGTCCCCCACCTTCACGACGCCGAAGATGTATTTGCCGTCTTTCTCTTGCATTTGTGGGAAAAGTTAGAAATTTCCCACAAATATAACTATTCCTAGGAATCCAGCAATACTAAAACTCGGGAATCGCACACAAAACGGTCGCCAGGAGCAGCAACAGGCCCAGGACGAGCAAGACGGCCACCCCTTTCCAAACCCATTTTACCCACTTCGCATAGGGAATCCGAGCCATGGCGAGAGCGGCGACGAGGACACCGGAAGTAGGCGTGACCATGTTCGTGAAACCGTCACCAAACTGGAAGGCGAGGACCATCGCCTGGCGGGAGACGCCCACCATGTCGGCAAAGGGAGCCATGATTGGAATGGTGATCGCAGCCTTGGCAGTGGCGGAGGGGATGATGAAGTTGATGAGGGCCTGGATGCCGTACATGGCCGTCAGGGAGGCTGCCGGCGAGCTCCCGTCCAGCCCTTCCTGCATCCCGTGCAGGATGCTGTCGACGACCTTTCCGTCCTGCAGGATGACGATGATGCCGGAGGCGAAGCCCACGACGAGGGCCGCCGACAGGATGTCGCGCGCCCCGGCGATGAGTTCATCGGCAATCTTGTTGGCGGAGAAACCCGCGATGATGCCGCACACGATCCCCATCCCGAGGAACAGGCCCGTGATCTCGGGCATGTACCAGTCCCAGCAGGTGACGCCGACGATGAGGGCGATGACCGTCAGGAGGAGGACGACGAGAATCCAGGACTGGCGCTTCGTCAGGGGCGTGACTGATTCTTCGCTGGCGCTCAGGATGACAGCCGGTTCTTTCCGCGTTCGCTTCGCGTAGAAGCACACGAAAACAACCATCAGGAGCGTCAGGAAGGCCCAGCAGAAGATGCGGTAGCCCATACCGGAGAAGAGCGGGAGATCCGCCATTCCCTGAGCAATTCCCACGGTGAAAGGATTCAGGAAAGCGCTGGAGAAACCCACGTTGGAGGCCACATAGACCACCAGCATGCCCATGAAGGCATCATAGCCCATGGACACGACCAGCGGGACGACGATGCCCACGAAAGGAATCGTCTCCTCGCTCATCCCGAACACCGCACCGGCGAGGGAAAACAGCACAGTCAGCGCAACCAGCACAAGGATGTCCCGCTTGCCGATCCGGACGATGAACCGCTGGATGCCCGCCTCCACCGCTCCCGTGGCGTTCAGCAGCCAGAAGGCTCCGCCCACGACGAGGATGAAGACGATGATGCCGGCCTGCTTCACGAACCCGTGATAGACGGCCGACAGCACCTGCCATGTCTGCGGGACGGCATCGACCGACTCGTACGACAGCGTCCCGTCATCGGCCTTGACATACTGCCCGCCCGGGACGAACCAGGTCAGGACCGCGCAAAGGGCGATGATGACCGCAATGATGACGTAGGTATTCGGGACCTTGAGCTTCCGCATCGCTTACAGGAGACCGCGACCCTTGAGGAACTCCTGGATCCGGTCCAGCCAGGTGTAGCTGCCGGTACCCGGAGAAGCCGTCCGCTGGAAGCAGTGCTCGCGGAGGGCGAGCGTATGCAGTTCCGCAGAAAGGCCCATGGCGCGGAGCTTTTCCCACACCTTGACGGAGCCCATCGAGGCATAGCCGTCGGCGTCGCCGTGGATCATGAGCATCGGGGCGGTGTCCAGGTCGAAGGAGAACTCGGGAACCAGGATGTCGGCATCCTCGTTGCCGCCGTGGGCGTTATGCCCGTCCTCCCCGTCGACAAGCGCATAGGCCGGATAGATGCCGATTCCCCACTGGACCTTACAGGAGAGTCTGTCGATGGCATCGACCGGCAAGTAGGACTTGTGGCGGGCGGAAGTCACGCCCATCAGCGTCAGATGACCGCCGGCGGACGAACCCATGATGCCGATCCGGTCCGGGTCCAGGCCGTACTGCGCGGCCTCGCTCCGGACCACCCGGACCGCCCGCTGCAGGTCCTGCCAGGCGGTCGTGTGCTTGGAGAGACCTTCCGGACGCGGGGTCCGGTAGCGCAGGGTCACGACCGTCATCCCCAGGTCGTTGAGATAGCGCCGGGCGGGCGTCACCTCGAAACTGCCCGGGTCATTGCGCACATAGGCGCCGCCGGAGTAGATGATCTGGATGGCCGTTGTCTTCAGCTCCTTCGGGAAATGCCACTCGATGTAGGGCTTGCCCAGCGCTTCCTGCGCATCGGGCATCTTCCCTTCCGGCCAGATGTCCTCCTGGATGTACCGTGCACGGGCTTCATCCGACGTGAAACGGTCGGTCAGGGCCACTTCCGGCTGCACCGGCCCCAGGAAACCCATCTGCGTCATGAACTCGACGCCCCGCTCGAAGCCGAAGGCGCCATGTCCCTTGTCCGGATACAGGTGCAGTTCCGCCGGGACACCCATCTTCCGAAGCTTCCGGTATACCAAGGTGGAGCCCGTAGGGGTATAAGGGTCGATTTCGCCGTGGTGCAGGCTCATCGGGCAGGTTTTCGCGTCGAACTTGAATACGTCGCTGATCGTGACGTCCGTGCCGTAGCCCTCCCGGAAGGCGGGCGTGCCCGTCTCACCGTCCGTCGTCACATAGGCCGGCGCGTTCACGATGGCCCAGTTGATATGGCAGGGGGTGTCGTCCACCTTGTCGATGGGGGCGTACGCCGGCGTCTGCGAGCTGGTGGCGAGCAGGAGCGCCAAGTGCGAGCCGGCCGACATGGAGATGACCCCTATCTTTTCCGGGTCGAAACCGCGTTTCGCAGCCTCCCGGCGGACCAGGCGGACCGCCCGCTGGCCGTCCTCCCAGGCCGACTGGTAAATGGGCAGGCCCACGGGACGCGGAGTCCGGTATACGAAGTTCACGCACTGGACCCCCAGCTTCGTGAGCTCCTTGTGCCACATGTCGATGAGTCCCACGTCGCAGCAGTTCATGTAGCTGCCGCCCGAGATGAGGATCATGCAGGTCCCGTTCGGATTGGCCGGTTTCTCGAACCACTCCAGGTACGGAATCCGGTACTTGTCGGGATTGAAACCATCCCGGCCGGCTTCGTCGGTCATGGCGGCGATCTGGTGTCCCTGGGGGTTGGGCATCTTGCCCTTCGGCCAGACGGGAACGCGCTCCTGCGCGCCCAGGGTCAGGGACAGCAGGAACAGGAGGAGGGTAGCGGCTTTTTTCATGGGATTATCGGCCTAAATCGGTGAACGTGGCGATGACGGTCTGGAGGGCGTGGGCCTCGGTGAAGCGCTCGTTCGGTTCCTCGGCATTCTTCACGGCATTGAAGCGGCGGAGGAACTGACCGGCGCCGGACCAGACGGTGTGGATGTACCCTTGCAGGCGCGCGGCGGTCTCGGGGGCGGACTGCTTGCGGAAGCGGACCATATCGCGGATCTGCTGTTCGCAGACCGTCGGGTCCCGGTAGCCGCAGGACGCGACGGAGAGTCCCTTGGTGGCGAAATAGACGCCCGTCAGGTCCGCCCGTTCATAGTGCCAGTCACAGATGAAGACGTCCTTCGGGATCCGGTCGATGGCAGGCCAGGTATTGTTGTAGCTGGCCTCCCACTCCCCCAGCCCGGTGGTGCGGCCGTCCAGCAGGCGGTCGCCCCAGATCATGAGCTGCCGGCCCTTCCCGGCCAGGTGGTTACGGATCAGCTCCACTTCCCCGGCGAACAGTTCCGCCTTGTCGCGGCCCTTGCAGCGGGGGCATTCGTCCATGCCGATGTAGAAAACTTCGTCCATTCCGGCGTGGAAGGCGTCCGTCTCGAAGGCGTCGCAAAGCTCGTCCACGACGTCGAACACGACCTTATGCACATCCGGGTGCAGCGGGCAGTAGCTCTTGCAGTACAGGCCGTCCGGGTTCGGCCACTCGGTATAGTTCTCCGTCAGGACGGACGGCGTTTCATCGAACTGCGGATACTCCCGGAGCAGGGCGTGCGTCTGCTTGGCCCAGGACTGGTGGCCCAGCAGGTTGATCTGCGGCACGAGGCGGATGCCCCGGAAGCGGCACACGTTGACGATCCGCTTCACGTCCTCCTTCGTCAGCGGGTTCTCGTCCCGCAGTTCGGGATGGGTCTCATAGGCGTAATTCCAGTCCACCCGCAGGATGAGCAGGTTGAAATGGGCCGGGACCAGGTCCCCCTCGATGAACTTCAGGAAATCGTTCATCCCATCGGGTTTGGGCGCCTCGATGGCGAGGCCCCGCACGGGGAGAAGTTCGTCGATGGATTCCGCCGAGGCGGAGAAGAGGGCGGCGAAGGCCGCCAGGAACAGAAAGAGCGTTCTTTTCATCATGCGTTCGACTTGATATACAAAAATAGCACTTTTTTCGGAATCGCCGTATTCGGCGGGCCATCCGCCTACCGCTCGAAAGGATTTCCCCCGGAGGCGCAGCTCACCACCCAGCGCAGGGCATTGACAAACAGGAGGTTCTGCGTAGCGTCGGAGAAGCACTCGTCGCCGTGGCCCATATTGATGTATACCATCCGGTAGTCCGTATTTGTCCATACTACCGGGAAATCCCCGCCGAACACGACATCTTTCAGGCCCATCGGGAAGTTCTTCGGGGACAGGCTCGCGAGCACCTTCACCGACGGATTGGAACGCGGGTCGGGCTGCCACTGGTAGAACTCCGTCGCCGGGGCCACATAGGCGTCCGGCAGGTTCTTTGTCACGTCGTGGCCGTGGGTTTCGATGTCCACCAGCCCGGGCTGCGGCGGCCAGGTGTTGCACAGGAAACGGACTCCGCCCAGGAAATCCCGGAACCAGTCCCAGCCGGTAGAAAGATCGTTGTATCCGGCGCCGTGGAAGCCGAGCCAGCCACCGCCGTTCTCCATATACTCCTCGAACAGTTTCCGCTCCTGGGACGACGAGGGGGCTACATTGGGCATGATGATCACGTCGTACCCGGAAAGGTCTCCTTCGAGCGTCTTGGAAACGTCCAGGATCCAGCCCTCACCGTAGGTAAGCTTGTGAAAGAATTCGATGCTCTGGTGCGCGAACTGCTGATGGGCTTCCTCCACGGCATCGGAATAATAGAGCAATGCCTTGAAACGGGGCGTGTTCCCGGCATAGCTGGCGGGTCGGACAGAGGTGGCGGATACGAAATCCGGTCGTTCCTGGCGGGAACCGGAACGGCAGGCCGCCAGGGAGAGGACGGCGGCCAGGCAAAAAAAGAGTCGCTTCATCATGGATACAAAGATAGCAAGTTTTCGGAACGCTTTTTGCAGACAACCGGTCGCTTAAAAAACCTGTACTATGATCAAGAAAATCCTCTTCCTGGCCCTCGCCGCCGTGCTCATGACGGCCTGCGCCTTCTCCCTCCCCGGAAAGTTCACCCAGCTGGCCGACAAGGTGGCCGCCAAGGGCGCCGACTTCACCCCCGCCCAGTGGGAAAAAGCCAATGCCCAGTTCGAGAAACTGGTCAACCAGTATGTGGACAAGTATGACACGCTCTCCAAGGAGGACAGGAAAGAAATCAACGCGGCCATCGGCAAGTACACCGCCACGGCCCTCAAATGCGGCGTCGCCGATGGTCTGAAGCAGATCAACGCGCTGCTGAAGAAAGTCCCCAGCGCCATCGACACGGCTGCGGAAGGAGCGAAAGGCATCTTCGAAGAACTGGGACTCTAGTTCCTGGTCATTTCACGAAGAACCGCCCATCGCCTGGGCGGTTTTTTGTTGCCCCGGCCGGAAATAATCCGTATATTTGACGGTCAATCACGTCCTTGAACATCATGGTTATCGCGATCATACTGATTCTTTTCGCCGTGGCCCTTTTCCTGATCTTCCACGACGACCACGACCGTTCCTACACCCGCAACGACCCCAAATCCGGCCGGGAGAACGGCCGGAAGTCGGTCTACCAGAAATCGGTGGCGCCCCGGCGGAACGTCCCGACGTCCCAGAAGCCCGCTGTGCCCACGGGCCCGACGCCGCCCCCGGCCCCGGCCATGGGCCCCCGGACCATCGTCCCGGAAGAGAAACAGTATCGGCCCCGGAAACTGGACGAACGGTACAAGCCCGGCGAACCGCAGCCGAAGTATGCTTCGGCCCCGCCGCGCATGACGAAGAACGACGTCCACCCCTCGGCATTCGCCTATGGAGCCGGAAAGGCCCTGGATTTCAGTTATTTGGATGAGTTTGACTATGACCCGAACCTGCCGGAGCGGACGATGAGTTCCTTCATCGCCGGCCTGCAGGGGTATTGTACCAAGGAGAATCTCGGGGGCGTGATCGGCTATATCATGGTGGATCCGGTAACGGGCGCGCTGGAAGTCCACGACACCGGCGACGGCCTCATGGGCTACCTGCCCATGAAGGACCGGGCGGCCTACAGCACCTTCAACCCGGACCATGTCCTCTGCCCCTTCGCCGGCCACATCGGCATCAGCACCACCGGCCGCTACTACGCCGACATCCGCATCGTCCTCCCCTCCACCCGCGCCTTCGTCGAAGACTCCCTCCGCGGCTTCCTGGGGTAGGCGTTCTTGACGCAGGTGTATCCCCATCTCGGCGCAGGCAGGTTCCGGCCCCAACCGCAGTGCAGGTATGCATCCCTTTTGGCGCAGGTAGGCCCTGTTCTTGGCGCAGGTGGGGTTTTTGGTGGGGGACCTGCGCCGCAAAATGGGCTCCTACGCACTACGGTGGCGCAGGTCCCCACCCATTTTCCTCACCTGCGCCAAAAAGCCCTGGTACCTGTCCCAAAAACCATCGACACCTGCTCCACGCCAGCTTCGATCCGCCTTCACCAGCTTCGATCTGTCTCTACACCAAATCATACATCATCGAGAGTCTCGCCGGACAATCATTCTTCCTGGCACCCAAACACCCCCAAACCCCAACTCTAGAATAATGCTTCACTTCTCGTGAAGTTGGAACGGTCCTGTTCCCTTGCTGCCCTGCATTCTTTCCATTCCGGACGATCATCTTTTCCCACACATTGGCAGGGAGAGTAAACCTTTGATGGTCAGTCTGTTTTGCTAAATCCTTTGAAACGCAGAGTGCCGTTGTTTTTCTTAACAACTTAATAATCAATTATATAATTTGCGTGATTCTAACCGTATCCATCTTGTAGGAAAGACGGAATCATTCCTTATCCTTGTATCCGGACCGCCAACGGAGGCGGCCCGGAAACACAATCATTTTTATGAAAAAGTTTTTGGAAGTGCTGGTGGACGAGGATGGGAAGTTCCATTTCTCCACGGAAGAAGAGTTTGTCACGGAGGAAGTGTTTGCCGCGGAGAATCCACGTGCGCAAATGGGCCATGTAAAGGAGTGCGACAAGAGACTCAAGCAATTGGTGCACGACATGACGGAGTATATGTGGAAAACCAAGGACCAGGGCATCTGCCAGGCCGTCCGGATGGTGGCGATGGCGGAAATCCTGGGATGTGCCCAACCCTATGAGCGGGCGGAAGAGTTCTGGAGCCTGATGATGTTCCATACCATTCCGCAATTCGAGAAGTTCGCAGCGGCCATCAAGAAACCTTACGGTTTCGATGACCGGGCCGTGACGAGACCCATCGTCGGCGGCGCCTGGACCGGAGGCCCGAACATGATGGCCTTCCCGCTCGGACAGACGGTCGGCAAAATGGGCAATTGACCATGGCCTTTGACCGAATCTATTTCCGGACGCTGCCGGATGGCAGTGTCCGGAAGGTCTATCCATATCATGTCAGCCTGGAAGGAATGGCCAAACTGGTCCTCTGCAGGGATGACGAGGACTATGACGTGATGGTCAAATACATCTTCATTTGCGCGAAACGGAAGAATGTGATTGTCGTCATCTACATCGCCATGTCCAACCACGGCCATGCGACCATCCTGGCCACCTGCCAAGATGACGCGGATGCATTCAAGACTGAGTGGCTCCGGATGTACTCCCAGTATTTCAGCAAGAAGTACCACCAGCAGAAGGTGCTCCGCCACACTTCCGCCGTCGCGCTTTACCTGGACTCCGAATGGTATCTCCGGAACACCTTGGCCTATGTCCCGAAAAACGCGCTGGACGCCTTGTCCAGGGTGGAAGACTACCGATGGTCCGGCTACCGGGGCATGTTCTGTCAAGGGAAGGCTCCTGACGGTGTCCGGAAAGCATGGACCCTGACGCGAAGGGAAAAGGAAGCCTGTTTCCATACCCACGATTCCCTGGACGGCGTTCCCTGGGTTATCAATGCCGATGGGGGGCTTGAACCCGCCTCCGCCTGCGACCATGAATACTTGGAATCGGCCTTCGGGTACGACCAGGCCTACTTCCTCAAGACCATCGGCACGGTCAATATGGCCGAGATGCACCAGAAACTGGTCGACAATCCCCGCCAGCGACAGAACGACACCGAAATGCTCAAGACCATCGAAAGCATTGCTCAAGGCTGGTTCAAGTGCGGCCTCCTGGATCTTCCGCTGGAAAAGAAAGCCCGCCTCCTCCCCTACATCTATCGTTCTTTCCGCACCACCATCGCCCAGCTCGCCCGCTGTTTCGGCCTGGACCCGGATACGGTCGTCCGGATGGTGGGAAAACCCCGCCCCGCCGATAAGTCCCGTCCTGACAAAGACTAGACCGATGGGTAAGTCTTGGCGCAGGTAGGCCCATTGGGACGATGGTGGAAGGCCAGTTGCGCAGGTATGACCTGTTCTTGGCGCAGGTGGGGTTTTTGGTGGGGGACCTGCGCCGCAAAATGGGCTCCTACGCACTACGGTGGCGCAGGTCCCCACCCATTTTCCTCACCTGCGCCAAAAACCACCGGCACCTGCGCCAAAAAGCCTATACACCTGCGCCGCGCAGTGGGGAAAGGGATCGGTGAACGAGGGTAGAACGGTTACCTGCGCCACAAAGTGGGAAAGGGTTCGGTGAACGGGGGTAAGAAAGGTTGCACTCGCAATAAGATGCGGGTGTTACTGGGGCAGGCGACCAAGCTACCTGGTTACCAGACAATCTCCCCGGGGATATCCACGCGGGAGGCGAGGTGGGTGGCGCGGTCGCCCAGGAGGGCGAGGAGCGTGGACCAGTAGGCTTCTTCTACGATGCCGGCGGGCTGCACGCCTGAAATGACGGCGAGGCAGAAAGCGTGGATCAGTTCCACGGAGCCGTCGCCGGCCGCGCCTACGGAGCTCGCCCCGTCATTCACCGTCACATTTTCCGCGAAGCGTACGCCTGCATCCTTCGAGGCCTCTTCCGTGGCCCAGGAGGTGCCGGCGAAGGCGGCGTTGGAGAGGATGCCCTGCCCGATCTGGTCCAGGAGCTGGCGGATGCCGGAACGCGGGCGGGGCGTCTCGCTGTACATGACGCCGCGCACGAGGTCGATGGTGCCCTCGCTGCCGAGAATCTGCTCGCCCATGCCGAAGTGCTTGTTGGAGATGATGGACTCGAAGGTCATGTGCACCCCGTTCGGATACTGGTAGATGGCGGCGACGTTGTCGAAGACTTCGCGCCCGTCCTTCCAGAACTGGATGCTGCCAGTGCCGGTGACGAAGGAGGGTTGGACCCCGCCCATGGCCCAAGAACCGTTCTGCAGCTGGTGGCAGGCCAGTTCGGTCATCAGGCCGCGGGAGTATTCGTCGTAGAGGCGCCAGTTGATGCGGCGCTCGAACTCCGGAGAAGGCACTTCCCGGCGCCAGTCGTTGTTGCGGTACCAGTAATTGCGGATGCCCACGACCTGGCCGATGGCCCCGTTGTGGACAAGCTCCATCGCCTGCACGTATTTGGGGTCGTACAGCCGCTGCTGTCCGACCATGAGCACGCGGTTCCGTTCCTTCCAGGCGCGGAACATCGCGCTGAGCTGCTCGGGGGTATGGGCCATCGCCTTCTCGCAGAAGGTGTGCTTTCCGGCGGCGAGAGCGTCGATGGTCATCTGCGCATGCATGGATAGCGGCGTGCAGATGATGACGCCGTCCACTTCCTTGTCTTCCAGGAGCTTCCTGTAGTCCGTATACCGCTTGGCCGACGGGCACAGGGCCGATGCCGCGTCCAGGTGCGGCGGGAAGTCGTCGCATAGGGCGACGATCTGCGCCGCCGGATCCTGCAGCAGATTCACCAGGTGGAACTGGCCCCGGGAGCCGGTGCCGATGATGCCCAGACGGGCCTTCTCCCCCGCCGCCTCCCGCTGCCGCTCGCTCGAGCAGGCGGACAGCCAGGGGAACAGGGCCAGCGTGGCCCCGCCAAAGGCGAGGCTGGACAGGAAGTCCTTGCGTGTCATTTTCTCACTCATATCGTCAAAGTCAGGGCCTGCCCGTCGGTAAGGCACCGGACCTCGGAGGCCCGGTAGCCGTCGAAGGCGGCCAGGATGTCGCCGCGCAGCTCGGCCGGAGCGACCCAGAGGGCCGTCGACAGGACTTCCGTCACCATCGCGGAAGGGCCCGTCACGGCGACCAGGCCTCCCTTCTCCAGCGTGTTGCCCGTTGCCGGGTCAATAATATGTCCCCGTCCGTGGGGATCCTTGCCGGACACGGACAGGGCCTCGCCTTCCAGTTGGAAGGTATGGGCCGTCCGGTTCGGGTAATAGCTGTGGGCCACCGCCACCGGCCAGGGCGCATCCAGCGGATGCCGGCCGACGGCTGCGACGGAACTGCCTCCAAAGGAGAGCAGCGCGCTCTCCGACCGGGCGGACACCTCCCGCACGGCCTGCTCCAGCACGAAACCCTTCACGAACCCGCCCAGGTCCAGTCCCATCCCCGGCCGGGAGAACCGGATAGTATGGGCCGATGCATCCAGCAGCACGGCGCGGTCCGGCACCCGCGACCCCGCCGTCACGTCGAAATACCCGGAAGTCGCCTTCCGGAACGTCTCGCACAACTGCAGGATCATGAACAGTTCTTCGTCCACCGGGACGGCCTCCCCGGCCGCCTTCCGGTTCACCTCCGCCAGCACGCTGCCGGGGAGGAACCGGTTATACCGCCGGTCCGCCGCCCGGACGCGTTCCCACACGGAATCCACCAGCGCCCGCGCCTCGTCCTCCGGCAGGAACGGCAGCAGGATCTCGCACTGGGTATGCATCGCATCCAGCCGCGAATAGGCCGTCGGGACGGACGGATTGCGGGTGCTGTAGATGAATTCCACCTATTTCTTCTTTCGAAACAACCATAGGATCAGGCGGATGGCCGTCCAGATCACGTAGAACCCCAGCGCGATCACCACGGTATAGCCGATCTGCGTGAACACTTCGTAGAACGGCGTATGATAGTAGATGATGCAGCCGATGTTCACCAGGATGGCCAGCAGCAGACACACGCCCGCCGTCTTGAGCTCGACCAGCTTGCGATGCGCCGTGATCAGGGTGTCTTTCATAACTCCTTGATCTTGATGTTCCGGTAGGATACCAGGAACCCGTGGTCCTGCAGGAGGATGTAGCCTTCCTCGGCGTTTCCGAAGTTGGGCCAGTTCTTATACTTGCTGTATGCAACGAGGGCGTTCCACATCTGGTTGTTGCGCTCGTACTCCAGGAGCTTGTGTCCGTTGAGCCAGTGCTCCACGTGATTGCCGTTCACGACGATCATGGCGCGCTGCCAGCCGTCGATGGTATAGGTCTCCCACTCGCCCTTCGGGGCGGGAATCAGGTCATACAGCGAGCCCATGGTGCGGTTTCCGTTCACACCCAGTTTGGCATCCGGGTGCCGCTGGTCGTCCAGGACCTGGAACTCGCAGCCGATGGCCGAGCCCGGGCCGCCGTTCATGAACGGGTCCACGAAGTACTTGATGCCGCTGTTCGCGCCCTCGGTGATCTTGAAATCGACCTTCAGGATGAAGTTGCGGTACTTGCGGGTGGTGATGATGTCGCCGCCGTTCACGCTCTCGCCGCCGTCGCCGGCATGGACATACAGCGTGCCGTTCTCGACGCTCCAGCCCTCATACGGGAAAGCGCCGTTCATCCGGGGACGGGCGCTCTGCCAGCCGTTGGCGGTCTGGCCGTCGAACAGGAGTTTCCAGCCGTCTGCGACCTCCTCCGGGGTGAGGGTGTTCGCGATGCAGTTCACGCAAGGCGCGGTCGTGGGGGTCGCATACTTCTCCACGTCCTTGGTGATGATGCGGAGGTCCTTCCAGCAGATCTTGTTGCCCAGCTGGTCCGGGCCCACCACGTGCACCTGCAGGGCGATGAAGCCCGTGGGATCCACGTCGTCGATCAGGTTCGTGCAGGGGATGCCGTTCACCCAGGTGCGGATGTGCGTGCCGATGCACTCCACGCGGGCGTGGTTCCAGCCGTCCTTATAGGCCTTCCGGGCAGGCTCGTTCTCCGTCATCCGGTACAGCCACAGGCGGCGGGCCTCGTCATAGATGCCGCCGGTCCAGGCGCGCGGGGCCGGGTCGATCTCGAACTGGTAGCCATACACCAGGCCGCGGTTGTTGTCCTTGTGGCTCCGCAGCTGCACGCCCGAGTTGATGCCCTCGGTCATGAAATCGAACTCCAGGATGAAATCGCCGTATTCCTTCGTGGTGGCGAGGAAGGAGTTGATCTTGCTGTCGGTGGCCGTGCCGACGATCATGCCGTCCTTCGCGGCGTACTTCGCGGTGCCGGTCACCTGCTTCCAGCCCTTGAGGTTCTTCCCGTTGAACAGCGGCTCCCACTCCTGCGCGGAAGCCAGGGTCGCCAGACAGGCGAGCCCGAATATCAAAGCTAACTTTTTCATATCCTACATGTTGTAATACGCTTCCCAGCCCTTGCGCGGCGGATTGCCCACGAGGAGGGCGTTCGCGAAGGGATCGTTGACGATGGTCTTGCTGGCCGCGTCGAAGGTGAGCTTCCGTCCGGTCCGGATGGCGACGACGCCGAGGGCGAAGGTCTGGCACATCGGGCCGAAGAGCTCGAACGGGGACCGCGTCTTCTCCAGGCCCTGGCAGGCCAGGAGGAAGTTCGCGAAGTGGTTGGACGGGCTCGCCGGCACTTCCGGCAGGCGGGAGGCCATCTCGGCCGCCTTCTCCTTCGGGATGATCTCCAGGGTCGCGCCGTGGCTGCCGCCCTTGAAGGTCAGCTCCTTGGAATAAATGATCTTGCCCGGGCTCAGGGCCGACGGGGTGAAGGTGCCGTCCATGTTCGTGGCGGGGACGTCGGCGGCGTTGTTGGTCGTAGGCCCATACCCGGCCGGGAGCGGCGGGAAGTTCTTCTGGCCGTCGTACCACATCATCTCCACCGGCGGCATGTCGCCGCGGGGACCGAACTTGAAGCGGAGGGTGGTCTCCTGCGGGAAGAAGAAGTCGTTCGCGCCCGTGAGCTTCAGGGGCTCGATCTCATACGGCAGGCCCAGCTCCAGGAACTGGTGGCACGTGTCGATCAGGTGCGCCGCCCAGTCGCCGATGGCGCCCATGCCGAAGTCGAACCAGCCGCGCCAGTTGCCGGGATGGTACTTCCCGTTGTAGTCGTGCCACTGGGCCGTGGTGAGCCAGGTGTCCCAGTCCATGCCCGGAGGGAGGGGCTCCTCCTCCGGGAATTTCTTGATATTCACGTCATAGGGGTGCCAGCGGCGCCAGTCGTTGTGGTGCGCGACGATCTTGTAGACATCCTTGATGATGCCGGCGTCCTTCCAGGCCTTGAATTGGAAGTAGTTTGCCTCGGAGTGGCCCTGGTTGCCCACCTGCGTGGCGAGCTCGGGGTGCTTCCGCGCGGCCGCCATCAGCAGCTCGCACTCGTGGAAGGTGCGCGCCATGGGCTTTTCCACATAGACATGCTTGCCGCAGTGGAGGGCGAGCATCGCGACCGGGAAATGCGCGAAGTCCGGAATCGCGACGCACACGGCGTCGAAATGGTCCGCATACTCGTCGAAGAGCTTGCGGAAGTCCTTGAAGAGTTTCGCCTTGGGGAACTTGGCGATGGTCTTGCGGCTCTCGGCGCTCTCCGGATCCACGTCGCACAGGGCGACGATGTCGCAGAGGCCGGTCCGGGTGAAGTCGTCGATGATCTGGGCGCCGCGGTTGGCGATGCCGATGGCGGCGAGGCGCACCTTGGCTCCCTTGGCGGGAGCCGGGGAGGAGCCGTCAAGGCCCCGGGCGGAAAGGTGCTGCACGCCGAGGATGGCGCCGGCCGTGCCGAGGCCGGCCGTCTTCAGGAAGTTGCGTCGGGAAAGAGATTCCATGGGTTTCAGTGTTATGTGTTCCACAAAAATAATGAAATCTTGCGGAATTCTTCATACATTTGTGTGAACAATCCTGTTGTTTTCGTACCATTCTGGTTTGATTATGAAGAAGATTTTGCTTTCCCTCGTCTTCGCGGCCGTCTGCGTGGCCGCCGGCGCCCAGACCGCCCGCCAGTTCACCCTCCCCCTGAGCGACGACGGCGTGGCGCAGCTTGTCGTCTATCTGCCGGAGCAGCCCACCGGCCGGGCCGTCGTCTGCTGCCCGGGCGGCGGCTATGCCGTCCTGTCCAACACGCACGAAGGGGCCGCCTGGTCCGAGTTCTTCAATGCCAAGGGCATCGCGTTCGCCCTGGTGAACTACCGTATCCCCCATGGGGACCGCACCCTGCCCATCGGCGATACCGAGCAGGCCATGCGCACGATGCGGGACAGCGCCGCCGTCTGGCACCTCAACCCGCGCGACATCGGCATCATGGGCTCCTCCGCCGGCGGACACCTGGCATCGACCATCGCCACCCATACACCGTACGAACTCCGGCCGGACTTCCAGATCCTGGTGTATCCGGTCATCACCATGGGCCCGGGCACGCACCAGGGCTCGCTGGACGGCCTCCTGGGAGACGAACAGAAGAATCCCGACCTGGTCCGCCTGTACAGCAACCAGTTCCAGGTGAAGACGCACCAGACCCCGCCCGCCATAATCATCCTCTCCGATGACGACGGCCTCGTCCCGCCCGTTCCCAACGCCATCGCCTACTACAGCGCCATGCACAACGAGGGCATCAGCTGCTCGCTGCACGTCTATCCCTCGGGCGGCCATGGCTACGGGTACATGCCCTTCTTCGCCTACCGCGAGCAGATGCTCTCCGACCTCTCCGCCTGGCTGGACAAGCTCCCGGCTCCCGCGCCGGACGCCGTCCGCGTGGCCTGCATCGGCGACAGCATCACCGACGGCCACGGAATCGACCTGCGCGATGTGAACGGCTATCCCGCCCAGATGCAGAGACTGCTCGGCAACGGCTACAACGTCCGGAACTTCGGCATCAGCGCCCGAACGCTGATGAATTCCGGCGACCTCCCGTACATGAACGAAGGCCTCTGGCACGACGCCCTCGCCTTCCAGCCGGACGTGGTCGTCATCATGCTGGGCACCAACGATTCCAAGGAATACAACTGGGTCCACAAGAAGGAATTCGAGGGAGACCTCAAGAAGATGCTCAGCGCCCTGAAGGCCCTTCCGACCCGGCCCAAGATCTACCTCTGCAAGCCCGTGCCCGCCATCAAGGACACCTGGACCATCTCCGAGTCCATCATCACCGGTGAAATCGTCCCCCTGCTGGAAAAGGCCGTGAAGAAGGAGAAGCTGGAAGGGATCATCGACCTCCACGCCGCCCTCGAGGGACATCCGGAAATGATGCAGGACGACGGCATCCATCCCAACGCCGCCGGCGTCCGGAAAATGGCCGAAACCGTGGCCAAGGTCATCGATCCGGAAGTCAAGATTCCAGAGCGGGGACGCTGGATGATGCGATAGCGCGATTTCGACCCGGAACAAATATATGTTCCGGGTTTTTTCTTATATTTGTAGTTCAAATCCACCTGGAATGAGAAGAGTACTGCCCATCCTTGCCTCCATTCTCCTGCTTGCTACCGCCTGCCAGCGCAACCATTATACGGTCATCGTTTCGCTGGACGGAAACCGATGGGATTATCCGGACCTGTATGACATGCCGTTCTTCGACAGCCTCGCCACCGTGGGCGTGGCGGCTGCGATGGAACCGTCGTTCCCCGCCTCCACTTTCCCGAACCACTACACGATGGCGACGGGCTGCGTCCCGGACCACAACGGCATCGTGAACAACAGTTTCCGGGATCCGGATGACGGCTCGCACTATGCGATGAACGACTCTTCCAAGCGGTTCAACCCCAAGTACTACCTGAAGGAACCCATCTGGATCACGGCCCAGAAGCAGAGCGTGAAGGTCGGCAACATCTACTGGCTGGGCGGCGACGTCGCCATCCAGGGCCAGTTCCCGACCTACTGGCGCAACTGGAACGAACAGCCCCACTGGACGTTCGAGGAGCGGGTGGACGAGGCCGTGCGCCTGATGAGCCTCCCGAAGAAGGAACGCCCGCGCCTGCTGATGGTCTATTTCGACGAGCCGGACCACACCGGCCATGTCAACGGCCCCGTTTCCGCCGAAACGGCGGAGATGACCCACCGGATGGACAGCCTGATGCATGGCTTCTACCTCCGGCTGAAGAAGCTTCCTTACGGGAAGAAGATCAACTTCATCCTGGCCGGGGACCACGGCATGACGGAGATCAGTCCGGACCGCTTCGTCTCCTGGGCGGAAGCCCTGGACAACAGCTGGGTCGAGGACATCACCGGCTCCATCCCCACCAACATCCACTGCAAGGAAGGCTGCGTGGACACGGTGTATAAAGTCCTTTCGCAGATCCCCCACATGAACGTGTACCGCCACGGCGAGGTGCCGGATTCCCTGAACTACGGGACCTCCGACCGGACCGGCGACATCATCGTCAGCCCCGACCTGGGCTGGCAGTTCAACTTCGCCCCGTCCCGCAACCGGGGCACCCACGGTTTCGCGCCGCAGGAGACCGACATGCTCGTGGCCTTCCGCGCCGTCGGACCGGATTTCAAGAAAGGGTATGCGGCCGCTCCCTACGAGGAGGGGCGCATCGCCGCTTTCAAGAACATTGACCTGTACCCGATGCTCTGCAAGTTGCTGGGCATCCGGCCCGCCCCGGTGGACGGGGAGCTCGGACGAATCGAACAAATCTTAAAATAATCATCCTATGAGACTTGATGGAAGACGGGAAAGTTCCAATGTGGAAGACCGCAGAGGAATGAGCGGCGGCACCGCCGCGGGACTGGGCCTGGGCGGCGTCGCCCTAATCGCCCTCATCGTACTCCTGCAGGGCGGTTCCCTCGGAGACGTGGTCAAGAGCGTCATCAACTCCGGCGGCCTGCAGACCACCCAGCAGAGCACCTATGAACCTACTGCAGAGAACGAGGCCCTCGCCACGTTCTCCAAGCAGATCCTCGCTTCCACCGAGGACGTGTGGAGCGCCTATTTCCGCGAAAACCGCATCGGTACCTACCGGGCCCCGACCCTGGTGCTGTATTCCGGCGCCACCGCCACCGCCTGCGGCACGGGACAGGCTGCCATGGGCCCGTTCTACTGCTCCGGCGACGAGAAACTGTACATCGACCTGAGTTTCTTCGCCACCATGCGGCAGCAGCTCGGGGCCGACGGCGACTTCGCCTATGCCTATGTCATCGCCCATGAGGTGGGCCACCATGTGCAGAACCTGCTCGGCACCCTGGGCCAGGCCCATCAGCAGATGGCGCGGATGAACAAGGCCGACGCCAACCGCGTGAGCGTCCGCATCGAACTCCAGGCGGACTTCTACGCCGGCGTCTGGGGCCACTACGAGAGCCAGATGTTCGGCTCCCTGGAAGACGGTGACCTGATGGAGGCCATCAACTGCGCCTCCAAGATCGGCGACGACTACCTCCAGAAGAAAGCCCAGGGCTACGCCGTCGAAGAATCCTTCACCCACGGCACCGCCGCCCAGCGCATGAGATGGCTCAAGAAGGGCCTGCAGACGGGCGACATCCGTCAGGGCAATACCTTCGAACTCAGTGACAACCAGTTATGAGTAAAAAGCATTTTACCTTGCCCTACGAGGGTGGTCTGATCGAAAAGAACCTCCCGAAAGGCATCCTGCACAACTATGAAAAAATCTGGACCGAGATCTATCCGGAATCCCGGCCCGCTTCGTACGCGGTGGCCGACCTCGTGGTCGATGCCATCAAGGCCACGCCGGAAGGGCGGCTGTTCCGCCTGGGCCTGACGACCGGCACCACCCCGACTTCCCTGTACAACGAACTCGCCCGCCGCTATCAGGCCGGGCAGGTTTCCTTCCGGAACGTCGAGGTCGTCTCCATCGACGAATACTATCCGTCCTCCCAGGATGCGATCCAGAGCCGCAACCACCGCCTCCACGAGATGCTGCTGGACAAGGTGGACATCCGCAAGGAGAACGTCTATATCCCCGACGGCACCGTCCCCCAGGAGTATGTGTCCCAGTACTGCGCCGAATTCGACAAGAAGGCCCGGAACCTGGACCTGCTGGTGATCGGCATCGGCGAGGACGGCCAGGTGGGCTTCAACGAAGCCGGCAGCAACGAGAAGACGCGCACCCGCACCGTGCGCCTCTCCTACAAGTCCCGCAAGCGCCAGGCCAGGAACTTCAACCACGACATCACGGCCACCCCGCAGAGCGCCATCACGATGGGCATCGGCACCATGCTGACCGCCGGCCGCATCGTCCTGATGGCCTGGGGCGAGGACAAGGCCCGGGCGGTCAAGGCCGTCGCCGAAGGCGAGATGACCGCCGCCTGCCCGGCTTCCCTGCTGCAGCGCCACGACCACATCCACTTCTTCGTGGACGAAACCGCCGCGAGCCTGCTGACCCGCGTGGTCGCCCCCTGGCTCGTGGGTCCCTGCGAATGGACGCCCAAGTTCGTCCGCAAGGCGGTCGTCTGGCTATGCCAGACCGTCGGCAAGCCCATCCTCAAGCTCACGGAAAAAGACTACCTGGAGAACAACCTCGGCGAACTGCTCGAGCAGTTCGGCCCGTATGACAAGATCAACATCGACGTCTTCAACGACCTCCAGCACACGATCACGGGCTGGCCGGGCGGCAAACCGGGCGCCGAGTCCGAGGACGCCACGCGGCCCGTATCGGCCAAGCCGTATCCGAAGACCGTCCTGATCTTCTCCCCGCACCCGGACGACGACGTCATCTCGATGGGTGGCACCTTCATACGCCTGGCCTCCCAGGGCCACGACGTGCATGTCGCCTACGAGACCTCCGGCAACGTGGCGGTGCACGACGACGTCGTGCTCCAGCACATGGACGCCGCCTTCCAGCTGGGTTTCGCCGACAAGTTCGAAGAGGCCAAGGCCCTCGTCGAGAGCAAGCGTCCCGGCGAGCCCGAACCCCGGGCCCTGCTGGAGATGAAGGGCGCCATCCGCCGCAGCGAAGCCCGCGGCGCGGTCCGCTCCTTCGGCCTCAACGACAACACCAACGCGCACTTCCTGAACCTCCCGTTCTACGAGTCCGGCGGCATCAAGAAGAACCCGCGCACCCAGGCCGACGTGGACATCATCAAGGACCTCATCGCCCGGCTGAAACCGCACATGATCTTCATGGCGGGCGACCTGGCGGACCCGCACGGCACGCACCGCGTGTGCACCGAGGCCGCCCTGGAGGCCGTGGAGCAGCTCAAGGCCGAAGGCAACGAATGGCTCTCCGACACCCACATCTGGCTCTATCGCGGCGCCTGGATGGAGTGGGAGCTCGGCCGCGTGGACATGGCCGTCCCGCTGAGCCCGGACGAAGTCGTCAAGAAGCGCCACGCCATCTTCCGCCACCTTTCGCAGAAGGACATCGTCCCGTTCCCGGGCGAGGACCCGCGCGAGTTCTGGCAGCGCGCCGAGGAGCGCACCCAGAACACCGCCCGGCTCTACGACCAGCTGGGCATGGCGGAGTACCAGGCCATCGAAGTATTCCTCAAACTCTGTTAGTTTTTAGTGTATATTTAACTTACTTGACATCATGAAAGTCATCATCCGTGACAACGCGAAGCAAGGCTCCCTCTGGGCGGCGCACTACATCGCCGCCAGAATCAACGAGAAGGCCCAAGTCTCCGACAAGCCTTTCGTCCTGGGCCTTTGCACCGGTTCCACCCCGATCGACACTTATGCCGAACTCATCCGCATGGTCAAGGCCGGCGAGGTCTCCTTCAAGAACGTGATCTCCTTCAACATGGACGAGTACGTGGGGCTTCCTGTGGACCATCCGGAGAGCTACCACTCCTTCATGCACCGCTACCTGTTCGACCATATCGACGAGCCGGCGGAGAACATCCACATCCTGGACGGCAACGCCCCCGATCCGGAGGCCGAGTGCGCGGCCTATGAGCAGGCCATCGTCGATGCCGGCGGTTTCGACCTGTTCCTCGGCGGCGTGGGCGAAGACGGGCACATCGCCTTCAACGAGCCTTTCTCCTCCCTCAGTTCCCGCACCCGCGTCGTGACGCTCACCCAGGATACCCGCGAGGTCAACGCCCGTTTCTTCGACGGCGATCCGGAGGCCGTTCCCGCCCAGGCGCTTACCGTGGGAGTCGCCACCGTCCTGTCCTCCAAGGAAGTCGTCATCCTTGCCTTCGGTTCCAAGAAAGCGCGCGCCCTGAAGGACGCCATCGAGGGGCCGATGTCCCACTACTGCACCCTCAGCGGCCTGCAGAACCATCCCGCCGGCACCATCGTCTGCGACGAGGCATCCATCGGCGAGGTGAAGGTGAACAGCTACCGCTACTTCAAGGCTGTCGAGGCCGCGGAGAACCAGTAAAGGACCCACCTGTTTTAACCTGTTCGGAGATAGTATGAAGAAGAAAACGATCCTTCGCATCGTCCTTACGGTGCTCGCGGCCGCCCTCCTCGGCGGCTGCCTCTACCTGAATTCCCTGCTGCCCATCATCACGGGCTATGCGGCCAAGAACCTTGCGTCGGACGTTTTCGTCTCCGGGCGGGAACCTGCGGACGTGGAGGCCCTCGACCTCCACTTCTCCTTCATCAAGTTCACCCGCAACAAGGTGGACTTCGAGAACAAGACGGTGACGAGCCGCTTCCTGTGGGGCAAGTCCGTCGCCGCCTACCGGGACGGATACGGCGTCACGCTGCTCCGCGGCAAGAAAGCCGCCGCGCTGCAGGCGGAGAAGTATCCCCTCGCCCCCGAGGCCGAAGGCCCGGACTTCCTGGCACCCGGCGACTCCGCCCTCACGGAGCGGCTCGCGCCCATCGCCAAGGCCCTGGTCGATGACCACGTTTACAACGGAACGCCCTTCGCCTTCGTCGTCCTGCACGAGGGCAAGGTGGTGGCCGAGCGGTACCGCGAAGGCATCACCGCCCGCACCCGGCTCCTGAGCTGGAGCATGGCCAAGAGTTTCACGAACGCCCTGGCGGGCATCATGTCCGGTGACGGGATGGTGGACATCTACGCCCCGACGGGCATTCCCGAATGGCAGGGGGACGAACGCGCGACCATCACGCTCAACGACCTGATGCAGATGCAGAGCGGTCTCGAGTGGAACGAGGACTACGGCAACCGGTCCGACGTGAACCTGATGCTGCACCGGGAAAAGGACATGGGCCTGTACGCCCTCGACAAACCCCTCGAGCACAAGCCCGGCACCTTCTGGTACTACTCCAGCGGCAGCACGAACATCGTCATGCGCTACCTGCGCGGCAAGTTCGCCTCGGACAAGGAATTCCTGACATACCTTCGCGAGCGGCTCTTTGCCCCGCTGGGCATCCGCAACGCGGTTTTCGAGCCGGACATGAGCGGAACGCCGGTGGGATCGTCCTACCTGTACATCACCGCCCGCGAATTCGCCAGCCTCGGGCAGCTGTACCTGGATGACGGCGTCTTCCAGGGGCAGCGCATCCTCCCCGAAGGCTGGGTGGACTATACCGTCACCCCGGCCTCCGACAGTAAAGACGGCTACGGGGCTTTCTTCTGGCTGAACAAGGACAAATTCTGGCCGGACATCCCCGAGGACATGTTCAACTGCCAGGGCCACGACGGCCAGGAAATCTTCATCATCCCCTCCAAGGACCTCGTCGTAGTGGTCCTGGGCTATTCCCCGAAACCCGACCGGGTTGTCGACTGGAACGCCCTCGTGAGAGACATCATCGGCCAGCTGTAGCCGGCCGTTATTTCGGGAAATCCCCTACTTCAGGATCTTCTTGATCAGGCGCCAGACCAGGATCAGGACCACGGCGCCGATGACGGCGCTGACGATCTGGCCATACCACATGGACCAGAAGGAACCGGTCGCGCCGATCTTGCCCAGCAGCCAGCCGCCGACTACACCGCCGAGCAGGCCGATGATGATGTTCCAGATGAGTCCGCCTTTCTCCTTGATCACGAAGAACCCGGCCAGCCAGCCGGCAATGGCTCCGAAGAGCAGGGTAATGAGGATATTCATAGCATTGATTATTAGTTCGTTCCGCAAGATAGGAAACTTTTTTCCAAAAACAAAGAAAGCCCCTGGACAGATTGCATCCCCGTTGATTTTCAGGCAAAAATCTTGGTATTTCGCGGAATTGCCCGTAAATTTGAGCCCTTGGTAATCAAAATATTTTAATAATATGGTTTCCAGTAAATCAGGCAAGACCTACGAGGCTCCGGAGTCCGAGGTCCTTGTATTTCGAGTCGAACGCAATTTCTTGACCGACTCGCAAACGCCGGTAGATTATCACGGGTCCTACAATCTGGAGAGCGGAGGATTGCAAGACGGGCACGAACTCGAGTAATAAGGAGAACCCAGACCATGACAATGCAAACGATGAACAGGCTCTTTTCAGTCTGCGCCGCTGCTCTCCTTCTGCTGACAGCCTGCCATGCGCCTGCCCTGGAAGAGATCACTCCTCCAGATACGCAGGAACCGGAAATCGTCCCGGAAAGGACGACGATTCCCTATAGCTTGAAAGTGGGCACGGAGTCCACAAGAGTGGCTTATGAGGGAAACACCTATGCATTCAAGCCGGATGACTACCTGCAGGTTAAGGGGTTAGGCGACCGTACGGATATTGAGGGGACATTAACCCAGAGTGGTACCGATCAGAATAGTACCGTCTGGTCCGGTGCTCTTTCCTATACGACGATCAAAGGGGATCCGGCTGAAGATAATCCGCAGTTGGAAATCACGCTCGTCCACGCCGACAATACGGATACGACCACATATGCCAAGGCGTTGGTCGGGAGTGCTCCTCAAGGGACGGACCTCTTGAAATCTGCCGTTGAGAAATACAGTCTATTTAAAACGACGGTAGCGTATAATGCTCATGCGGGGACCCTTCTGCAGCAAGCGGCTTTCATGCAATTTGCCATTACGTTCAAGTTCGACGGCACCCATGAAGTGGGGCAAGGTGGCGACGCGAAGGTGGATCTGCAGACTTCCCGGTTCGAGGCTTTTGCAGATGTGCCTTTTGTCCGTGTGGCCGAGGGCAGCCCTAACTACAAGGTTAATTTCATCGCCGTCGTTCCTGGCGGACAGTCTCTGTCAGATTTCTCCCTCACTGTCGCTGACCGGGAAATTACCTTCAAAAACCATAACACGACATTGACCCGCAACACACAATATACGATTACCCGCGAAATTGCCTATGGGCCCCAATTGGGCGACCCCTTCTGGAGCGATGGCACCTATGGCCGCATGAACCACCCCGAAGGAAGCGCCCAGATCGTCGGCATTATCGTGTATGTCAACCACGGCTTTTCCGACCCGGACAAGAAAGCCATTGACGATGCCATTACCGAAGCGAGTTCCGGTTTCGGTCACGGCCTGGTGATGGCATTGAAGAATGTCTCGTGGAATGGGCAGAATCGCTTCATATGGAGCGGAACCGATGGAAACAAAAAGTGCACAGCTGGCTTCATCACGACTCCGAGTCAAACTATGGATTCTCCCTATTTCAGCGGTTTGGAAAACACCGACAAGATCATTGAGAAACTGGGAAATGGACGCGACTCGGCAGCATCGCTGGCTAAGCAATATGGAGATAAGCCAGGCTCGTCCAGCGGATGGTTCCTTCCGTCCATCGGTCAGTGGATGTACACGATCAGCATTGACGGTTTCGGCAATGCCGATCATGCCTATGAATGGATCAACGGAAATGGACAGAACTGGCTGGAGAAAGGGAATGTTACGGGCGACCTGGTTTATGTCAAGAAATGTGAGGATGGCAGTGTAAACGTTTTGGTCAAAGCCCTGAACGAACGTCTCGCGAAATTGCATAGAGACTTTTCGGATTACAATTTCGAGTATGACAGTTTCGGCGATCCTTCGGGAGAAGCGAACGTCTCCGACAATTACTGGACGAGTACGGAGAAGACGGATAACCAGGCGATCCGTATGAATCTTGGAACGGTGGAAAAATGGAAAGGTATCTATTATTCCACGATCAAGGCCAAGGGTGAGAGCAAGCAAACGCTGACTCCCTACGGGACTTATCAGATGAAAGTCCGTCCCTTCCTCGCCTTCTAAAACACTTACTCCCGAGCCTCACGGCCCGGGAGTTTTTTTGTTCCGTTCAACCTTATCTTTCCCCGATGTAAAGATAAGTCAATTGGCCGATAAGAAAAAGGGCATTAGCCCTTTCTCAAATAGCGTTACTTCACAATCTCATACTCATCAAACCCGGTATCAGCGCTAGTCTGGCTTCCTCGAGGTGGATTTGTCCGGCAGAGTTGACGAAGCGTACAACTGGAAAGCACTCCAAGCCTTGTTCTTTGTACGCATCACGCACCTATCCCGCACGAAATCCCACATATCAAGAGATGCGTACAAGAATTCGCCTTTGGGGAAACATTTACGTGTACGCATCAGCAGTGTACACGTGACAGCCACGTGGCGTCATAGAATGCGACCATTTATTAGGTTAAATACACCTGGTCGCAGATTAGGTCACACTTTTAGCCTGGAAACCAGCGTCTTCTCTCTGATTTCTTCATTCAGATTTCCGCCAATCATTTGCTTGATCATCAACGACTTAACTGCTGGTCTATGTCCCAAAACGGACATAGACCTAGGCGTAACAAAATGATTATCAGCACATTGAGCCAAAGAAAAGACAATAAAAAATCCGCCGCCGAAAAGCGCCGGGTATATAGTGAGGTTGTTTCAGGTGCAAGCGGTTTCGTACTCACCGGCTTGCTTATATCGTATGTTCAGTAGCGGGAGTGGGTCACGATCCCACGACCTCCGGATTATGAATCCGACGCTCTAACCAGCTGAGCTACCCCGCCGTCGTTTTTTCAAAATAAAAATCAGCTTGACGAAGGCTGATTTTCAGTTGAGATAGAAGGACTCGAACCCTCACTGACAGAGCCAGAATCTGTAGTGCTACCATTACACCATATCTCAATATCCCGAAATCGGGACTGCAAAGGTACTACTTTTTTCCGAATGTGCAAGCCGTTTTCAGAAAAAAAGCGAAAGAAGCCGAAAAAAGAGGGGGTCAGCCCCGACCTATTCCCACTCGATGGTGCCCGTGGGCTTCGGGGTGAGGTCGTACAGCACGCGGTTCACGCCCGGAACCTCCGTGATGATGCGCTTCGTGATGTGGTGCAGGAGTTCGTAAGGGATCTCCTCGATGGTGGCGGTCATCGCGTCGCGGGTGTTGACGGCACGGATGATGACCGGCCAGTCCCAGCTGCGCTTGTTGTCCTTGACGCCCGTGGACTTGTAGTCGGGGACGATGGTGAAGTACTGCCAGACCTTGCCTTCCAGGCCGTTCTTCGCGAACTCTTCGCGCAGGATGGCATCGCTCTCGCGCAGGGCCTCCAGCCGGTCGCGCGTGATGGCGCCGGTGCAGCGAACACCCAGGCCGGGGCCGGGGAACGGCTGACGGAAGACCATGTTGTCGGGGAGACCCAGCTCCTTGCCGACGACGCGGACCTCGTCCTTGAAGAGGAGCTTGATGGGCTCCACGAGTTCGAACTGGAGGTCTTCGGGGAGACCGCCCACGTTGTGGTGGGACTTGACGGGGCCGGATTCCACGATGTCCGGGTAGATGGTACCTTGGGCCAGGAAACTGATGCCGTCCAGCTTGCGGGCTTCCTCCTCGAACACGCGGATGAATTCCGCGCCGATGATCTTGCGCTTCTGCTCGGGGTCGGCAACGCCGGCCAGCTTGTCCAGGAAGCGGTCGACGGCGTCCACATACACGAGGTTGGCGTCGAGCTCGTCGCGGAACACGCGCACCACCTGCTCGGGCTCGCCCTTGCGGAGAAGTCCATGGTTCACATGGACGGAAACCAGCTGCTTGCCCACGGCCTTGATGAGGAGCGCCGCGACGACGGAGGAATCCACGCCGCCGGAAAGGGCGAGGAGGACCTTCTTGTCGCCGATCTGCGCACGCAGTTCCTTGACTTGTTCATCGATGAATTTCTTGGCCAGCGCGGGGGTCGTGATCCGCTCCATGTCGGCGGGACGAACGTTTCCAGTAGTCATGTCTTGAAAAGCTAAATTGTTAATTTTCGTTTTATTCCCATTCGATGGTTGCCGGCGGCTTCGAGCTCACGTCGTACACGACGCGGTTCACGCCCCGGACCTTGTTGATGATGTCGTTGGAGACCTCGGCGAGGAAGTCGTACGGGAGGGGGAACCAGTCGGCGGTCATCGCATCGGTGGAGACCACCGCGCGGAGCGCGACCGGGTGCTCGTAGGTGCGCTCGTCCCCCATGACGCCGACGCTGCGGATGGGCAGCAGGACCACGCCCGCCTGCCAGATGGCGTCGTACAGGTTCGTGGCCATGACGCGCGGGTCGGAGGCGCTGCGGAAGCCCATGCCGGTGCAGTCGTAGGCGCGGAGCGCCTTGATGTAGATGTCGTCCGCCTCGCGCAGGATGCGGAGCTTCTCCTCCGTCACGTCGCCCAGGATGCGGACGCCGAGGGACGGACCCGGGAACGGGTGCCGGTTCACGAGCTCCTCCTTGATGCCCAGGGCGCGTCCGACGCGGCGGACTTCATCCTTGAACAGCATCCGGAGGGGTTCCACGACCTGGAGGTCCATTTCCTTCGGGAGACCGCCCACGTTGTGGTGGCTCTTGATCTTGGAGGCGATGCCGGGAATGCCGGCGGACTCGATGACGTCGGGATAGATGGTGCCCTGGGCGAGCCAGCGGGCGCCCTCAATCTGCCGGGCGTACTTGTCGAAGGTCTCCACGAACAGGCGGCCGATGACCTTGCGCTTGGCTTCGGGTTCGGTGACGCCGGCGAGGGCGTCGAGGAAAGCCCGGGAGGCGTCGACCCCGATGACATTCAGGCCCATATCCTGGTACGAGGCGAGGACGTCCTCGAACTCGTTCTTCCGGAGGAGCCCGTTATTGACGAAAATGCTGGTGAGGTTGCGGCCGACGGCCTTGTGCAGGAGCACGCCGGCGACGGTGGAATCCACCCCGCCGCTGAGGCCCAGGATGACCTTGTCGTCCCCGAGCTTCGCGCGGAGGTCCGCCACCGTGGTCTCGATGAAGGAGTCCGGCGTCCAGTCGCCCGCACAGCCGCAGATGCCGAGCGCGAAGTTCGACAGGATCTTCGTCCCCTCCTCCGTATGGAACACTTCCGGGTGGAATTGGACCGCGAAGGTGGGTTCGCCCACGATCTGGTAGGCGGCGTACGGGATGTCGGCGGTCTGGGCGATGGCGACGCCCCCTTCCGGCAGGCGGGAGATGGTGTCGCCGTGGGACATCCACACCTGGGAATGGACCTTGACGCCGTCCATGAGCGGAGAATCCGGACGGATGACGTCCAGCATCGCCCGGCCGTATTCCCGGGCCAGGGAGCCTTCGACCTTGCCGCCGCAGCGGTGCGCGATATACTGCGCGCCGTAGCAGATGCCCAGGACCGGAAGCTTGCCTTTCACGCAGTCCAGGTCGAACTGCGGGGCGTTGGCGTCGCGGACGGAACAAGGGCTGCCGGACAGGATGACACCCTTGACGGTATCGTCCAGCGCCGGCATTTTATCAAAAGGAAAGATCTCGCAATAGACATTCAGCTCCCGCAGGCGGCGGCCGATCAGCTGGGTCACCTGGGAGCCGAAGTCAAGGATCAGGATCTTATTCACCGCGGGAATAGTTGGGGGTTTCCTTGGTGATGGTGATGTCGTGGGGATGGCTCTCCGTCATGCCGCTGGCGGTGACGCGGGTGAACTTCGCGCTCTTCAGCGCCTCCAGGTCCTTCGCGCCGCAGTAGCCCATGCCGGAGCGGAGGCCGCCCACCAGCTGGTACACCGTCTCGGACAGGGTGCCCTTGTACGGAACCCGGCCCACGATGCCTTCCGGGACCAGTTTCTTGAGTTCCACCTTGTCGGACTGGAAGTAGCGGTCCTTGGAGCCGGCCGCCATCGCGTCGATGGAGCCCATGCCGCGGTAGGCCTTGAACTTACGGCCGCTGTAGATGATCGTCTCGCCCGGGGATTCCTCGGTGCCGGCGAACATCGAACCGCACATCACGCAGTCGCCGCCGGCCGCGAGGGCCTTGACGACGTCGCCGGAGTAGCGGAGACCGCCGTCGGCGATGAGCGTCGCGCCCGTGCCCTTGATGGCCTGGTACGCGTTGTAAATGGCGCTCAACTGGGGCACGCCCACGCCCGCCACGATGCGGGTGGTGCAGATGGAGCCCGGGCCGATGCCCACTTTCACGCCGTCTGCGCCGGCGTTCACGAGGTCGCGGGCGCCTTCCTCGGTGGCGACATTGCCCACCACGACGTCCAGCGACGGGAAGGAAGCCTTCACGCGCTTGAGAAGGTCGATCACGCCCTTGCTGTGGCCATGGGCGGAATCCAGCACGACCGCGTCCACGCCTTCGGCGTAGAGGGCGGCCACGCGGTCCAGGGCGTCCGGCGTGATGCCGATGCCCGCCGCCACGCGGAGACGGCCCTTGGCGTCCTTGCAGGCTTCCGGATGCAGGCGCTCCTTGATGAGGTCCTTGTAGGTGATGAGGCCCACGATGCAGCCCTTCGCATCCACCACAGGAAGCTTTTCCACCTTGTATTTCTGGAGGACCGACTTCACGTAGTCGCGGTCCGTCCGGGAGTCGGGAATGGTGACCAGGTTCTCGGCCGTCATGACGGCGCGGACCGGGACGTCCAGGTCGTCGAAGAAACGGACGTCGCGGTTCGTGACGATGCCCACGAGGTGCCGCTCGCCGTCGGTGACGGGGATGCCGCCGATGTGGTTCTCCTTCATCAGGCGCAGGGCGTCTCCCACGGTCTGGTCCTGGTTGATGGTGACCGGGTCGCTGATCATTCCGTTCTCGGAACGCTTGACCTTGCGGACCTCGGCCGCCTGGGCGGCGATGCTCATGTTCTTATGGATGACGCCGATGCCTCCTTCCCTTGCCAGGGCGATGGCCATCGGCGCCTCGGTGACCGTGTCCATCGCGGCGGACACGACCGGTATGTTCAAGCTGATGTTCCGGGAGAAGCGGGTATGCAGGCTGACCTCCCGCGGAAGGACTTCGGAGTACGCCGGAACAAGGAGTACATCGTCAAAAGTAAGGCCTTCCTGGGCAATTCTTTCATCGATAAAGGACATGGCTCACGCAGAATTTTTGCAAAGGTAGCAAAAATCGGCCAAAAATCGGCAAAAAAACGGCGGGTCAGCGACTGTATTTCCGCGGGAACCGGAAGACGATGGACAGGGCGGCCATGAGACCCAGCGCGAAGGGATAATAAAGGTATCCCGTGATGGAAGCGGCGGAAACGCCGGCGAGGCCGGAGGACATCAGCATCTGCGCGCCGTAGGGGATGATTCCCTGCACGAGACAGGAGAATGTATCCAGGATGGAGGCCGTCTTGCGCGGGTCCAGCTTGTACCGGTCCGAGATGTCCTTCGCCAGCGGACCCACGGTGATGATGGCGATGGTGTTGTTCGCCGTGCAGAAGTTCACGAGGGAGACCAGGCCGGCGATGGAGAAATAAGCCCCGCGCGGTCCCCGGATGCGCCGGGTGAGGCCGCCGATGATGAAGTCCAGGCCTCCGTTGTACCGGATGAGCTCCAGCATGCCGCCGGCGAGCAGGGAGACGATGATGAGCTCGCCCATGGACCCGATCCCGGTGCCGATGGAGGTCATCCAGCCGATCCAGTCATAGGCGCCCGTGCTCCAGCCGATGATCCCGTTCACGCCGATGCCGATAGCGAGCACCGTCACCACGTTCACCCCGGCGAGGGCCAGGCCGATGACCAGCAGGTACGGCACCAGGCCCAGCCATTGCACGTCCTGGACAGCCGGCGCCGCCTCCACTTTCAGGCCCATCACCACATACAGCACAGTCACGAGGAGCGCGGCCGGCGCGGCAATCCACAGGTTCGCCCGGAACTTGTCCCGCATGGAGCAGCCCTGGGTCTTGGTGGCCGCCACCGTCGTATCGGAAATGAAGGACAGGTTGTCGCCGAAGAAGGCCCCGCCGATGATGACCGCCGTCATCAGGGGCACGCCCACGCCCGTCTCGGCGGCAATGCCCGCCGCGATGGGCACCAGGGCCACGATCGTGCCCACGCTGGTGCCGATGGCCATCGAGATGAAGCAGGCCGCGAGGAAAATCCCTGCGAAGATGAGCTTCCCGGGCAGAATCCGGAGCGTGGCGTTCACCGTCGCGTCGATGGCGCCGATGTCCTTCGCCGTCGCCGCGAACGCCCCCGCCAGCACGAAGATCCAGATCATCAGGAGCACGTTCCTGTTCCCTGCTCCGGCCGAGAAGATGGAGATCTTGTCATCGGTCTTGTCCACGCTCCTCGTGATGAGGATCGCGTACGCCGAGGCAATGATGAACGCCGCCGCGACCGGGACCTTGTAGAAGTCCCGCGCCACGATGGACGACACTAAGTACACGAGCAGGAACACCAGGAGCGGACTCAAAGCGAGCCAGCCGTTCATTTTCTTTCCGGTAGGGAGGTTTTCTTGGGGATTCTCGGTATGGATAGCCATGCTTCAGTTCGTTGGGGATGCACAAAGATACGAAAAGAATCCGTACCTTTGCCATGATGAAACCGAATGTCCATCTGGAAGTGCCCCTCGGGGCGAAACGCGTGCTCCTGCACGCGTGCTGCGCGCCGTGCTCGAGCGCGGTCGTGGAATGCCTCGTGGATAACGGGGTCGAACCGGTCATCTTCTACTCCAATTCGAACATCTTTCCCAAGGAGGAATACGACCACCGGCTGAACGAGTGCATCCGGTATGCCCGGAAGTGGGGCATTCCCATCGTGGACGACGTGTACGACCACGGAGACTGGGGCGGCTGCGCGGAAGGGCTCGAGGACGAGCCCGAGCGCGGCGGGCGCTGCCTGCAATGCTTCAAGTACCGCCTCTTGCGGGCCGCCCGTTACGCCGCCGAAAACGGCTTCCCCGTCCTCACGACCACCCTCGCCTCTTCCCGCTGGAAGAGCCTGGAGCAGGTCAATGAAGCCGGAGAATGGGCCTGCAGCCAGGTGGAAGGGGTCGTCTGGTGGCCCCAGAACTGGCGAAAGGGCGGGCTGCAGGAACGCCGGAACGAGATTATCCGCAACGAGCATTTCTACAACCAGCGTTACTGCGGATGCGAGTTTTCGGTCCTTCCGGACAAAACGCTGAACGAGTGACTTCGTGGGGCCCATGGTTCATTCTTCTCCCAAGCGGATCTGCTTAACCTTTCTTAGTATCTTCCTTTCCTTGCTCGCCGGCGCGCAAGTCACGAAGGTGCGCGGACTGGTCACGGATGCGGCCGACGGGACGCCGGTTCCCTTCGTCAGCGTCTATTTCTCAGGCTCCACGACCGGCATCTCCACGGACCTGGAGGGGCGATATTACCTGGAGACGAGGGACGAATCCCTCGTCGAGCTCCAGGCCAGCCTGATCGGCTACCATCCCGCCACGAAACAGGTCACGCCCGGGGCCTTCCAGGAAGTGAACTTCGTGCTGGAGCAGAATCCGGCCGAATTGACAGGAGCGGTCGTCAAACCCGACAACGAGCGCATCCGGCGGTTCCTGAAGGAACTGGACGAGAAACGGGACCGGCACAATCCCCTCAACTATCCGGCCTGGACCGTTCCGCTCTATGCCCGAACGGAACTGGACGCCACCCGCGCCGAAGGGCTTGTCAACTTCCCGCTGCTCAGGAAAGCCCTCGCCCCGATCCAGGCGTGCAAAGACACCTCGGCCGTCACCGGCGCCGAGTACTATCCCGTCCTGCTGTCCGAGACCCAGTCAACCCTCTACCACGACAGATCCCGGTCGGTCGACAAAGAGGTCATCGAGGCCAACCGGATCACCGGCGTGGACCCGGACAACTTCCTGACCCAGTTCACCGGGCAATACCTGTTCAAGGCCAACCTCTACGAGAACACCCTGTCCCTGTTCAACCTCAACCTCCCCTCCCCGGTCGCCTCCTACGGCCATCCGTTCTATGACTATTACCTGGTGGACAGCCTGATGGTCGAAGGCCGGAAGACCTATTGCCTGCGTTTCCACCCCAAACCGCTGATTACCTCGCCCGCCCTGGACGGGCAGATCGACATCGACGCGGAAGATTTCGCCATCCGGTCGGCCCGGGTCCGGGTCTCGGACAAGTCGAACATCAACTGGATCCGGCACATCGACTACAGCCTGGACTACACCCTCCTGCCCTCCAGCCAATGGTTCCCCCGGGAGGAATCCGTATTCATCGACTTTTCCATCTCCGTCAGCGACAGCTCCAAGGTGCTGTCTTTCCTGGGGAACCGCCGGATGCTGTACGACGTCCCGGTCTTTGAGGCGGATGTCCCCGAGGCCTTTCTGGAGAACGGCGATCCGGTCCTCGTCCTGCCGCCCGACCCCGGCTTTGACTGGGAGGGGAAGCGGCCGGTCCCGCTGACTCCCCGGGAGGAAAGGGTCGTGGATGCCGTCGGGCAGATCCAGCGTTCTTCCTCTTACAATGCGCTCTATGCGCTGGGCCGTTCCCTGGTCGTCGGCTATGTCGAATGGAAAGACTCCCCCATCGGCATCGGCCCCTGGACAAAGACCTTCCTGTACAATCCGACGGAAGGGTTCCATATCGGGACGGGTTTCCGGACCACCCAGGCCTTCCACCCGAAGGTGCGTTTCATCGGGTCCGTCGGCTATGGATTCAAGGACCGGGAAATGAAAGGGGGGCTTTCCGTCGAATACATGCTGCGCCGGGACAAGACGCGGAAACTGACCGCCGGCTTTTCCAAGGATTATGTCCAGCTGGGAGAGGGGTCGGGCACGCTGTCCAGCAACAACATGTTCAACTCCCTGATGAGCCACCGGAACGACCGGCAGTCCCTGCTGCTGCGCTACGGCGTCGATTATGAGCATGAATTCTCCCGCGTATTCTCGGGCTGGATCGGCGCGGAACACCGGCGGATCTACGGGAACGAACAGGTGCCGCTGCTGCTCCGCGACCAGACCCGCCTGGACCATGTCGATGCCACCCAGATGCACGTGATGGCCCGTTTCGCCTGGGATGAGCACATCCATCGGGGCCCTTTCAAGAAGACCCACATCTTCACCAAGTATCCGGTCCTGGCCATCGACCTGACCGGCGGGGCCACCTCCTCGGATGCCCAGGCGGCGGAACCCTTCCTGCGGAGCGAGGTGTCCTTTACCTGGAATGCGCCGGGGACGCCGGTCGGTTTCAGCGTGATCAGCGTCCAGGCCGGAAGGATCTGGGGCAAGGTCCCCTATACGTTCCTGAAACTGCATGAGGGAAACCAAGGCTGGTTCTCCGACAATTCGGCCTTCTCCTGCATGCGCTATTTCGAATTCGCGTCGGACCAGTGGACCAACGTCTTTTTCGAGCACAACCTGGACGGGCTGGTCCTGGGCAAGCTGCCGCTGATCCGGAAACTGGACTGGCGGGAAATCATTTCGGTCAAGGCCGCCTTCGGCCGCATCCGGCCGGAAAACCTGGAAGACAGCCCGATCATCCCGATCTCGGGCATGCAAAGCCTGGAAGGGGTCCCCTACCTGGAAGCGGGCGTCGGGATCTCCAACATCTTCCGGCTGTTCCGGATCGATTATGCCTGGCGGCTGACCCGCCGGTCGCCGGACGGCGGGAACGCCTGCCTGAAGATCGGCATGGACATGAAGTTCTGATACAAAAAAAACATCCGCAGCGAGCGGCTGCGGATGCGATTTTTCGAAGCGATCGCTTCGTCATGGCCGGCCTGACCGGCCATCTCAAGATTCCCGGTCAAGCCGGGAATGACGATTAGAACACGAAACCGAGACCGAGCTTGAGGTTGGAACGGTGGGTCTTGGTGGCGTTGTCACCCTTGTACAGGTTCATCATGCCGTAGTCATAACCCACGGTGATCTGGATCGCGGATACCTGGAAACCGATACCGCCGCCGAGATACACGTTGAAGCGGTTGTAGTTCTCGTTGTCGTAGTTGTTGTACGTCTTGTCGGCGCTGAATTCGCCCACGCCGCCGGCGAGCTTCGTGGTGGAAGCGAGGCCGTACTGGAGGGTCGGGCCGGCATAGACGAAGACGTTGGTGTCACGGGCGAGATCCCTGCCGTAGTTGAAATACACGGGGACGTTGATCGCGTGCTCCATGAAGGTGGAGGAAGCGGACGCAGGGATACCCAAAATGGTACCGGCGCCGCCGCTCTTGTTGGTGATCATGGAATAGTAGATACCGGGGGCGATACCGAAAGCGCCGGCGACGGGAACGTTGAAGGATACACCGGCATAGGCGCCGTTGGAGTTGATTGATTTCGAGTTGGAATTCGCGAAGCTCTGGGTAGAGTTGAGATAGCCCGCGTTAACGGACATCTGGGCGAAAGCCTGGGTTCCGAGCAGCATCAGGGATGCGGCCAGAAGGGTTGTAAAGATCTTTTTCATACTTGTTCTATAAGGTTTAAAAAAGTTTCTGAAGGGGAAATACTGCAAAAATCAAGCCGCCCCAAAAACTGCCAACCGGTTGCTTTTCCCCGCCAAAATGACTATATTTGTGTATTAAACTTTCATTTCTGCATGGTCCATTCCGCCGAACACCTCCTCCCTACCCCGTCGATGAAGATGGCGGAGCTGATCGCCGTCAGCCCCAGCCTGCCGGGGGTGCTCACCCGCATGGGCATCCCCTTCGGCTTCGGCGACGAGACGGTGGAGGAGGTGTGCCGCCGGAACGGGACCGACCCGGAAACCTTCCTGCTCATCTGCAGCGTCTACGCTGGCGACGGCAGCCTGCCCGCGAAGGAACGGATCCGGAAAGCGGACCTGAAAGACGTCCTGAAGTACCTGCGGCGGTCGCACACCTATTACATGGAAGTGGCGATGCAGGAGATCACCGCCGCCCTGGTGGCTTTGACCGAACCCTGCGACGAACGGCACCGGAACATCATCCGGAAGTTCTTCAACGAGTACAAGGAGGAGCTTTTCAAGCACTTGGAGTACGAGGAGAATACGGTCTTCCCGCAGGCGGAGGCCGCCCTTCACAACGGACGCCCTACCCCGGACGACTACGAGGAGAACCACTCCCACGTGGAAGAGAAGCTGGAGGACCTGAAGAACCTGGTGATGAAATACATGCCGCCCGTGTGCGTGCAGCAGGACATCTTCCGTGCCCTGACCTGCATCTTCTCCCTGCAGGAGGACCTGTCCCGGCACATCCTCGTGGAGGACGGCATCCTCGTCCCCATCGTCAACCGCCGGATGCACACCGAGCTGGAAAGCCGGTTCGACACGCCGGGCGAAAAAGGGGAAGAACTCTCCGCCCGCGAGAAGGAAATCCTCGTCTGCGTGGCCAAGGGCATGCTGAACAAGGAGATCGCCGACGCGGAGAACATCTCCATCCACACGGTCATCACGCACCGCAAGAACATCACCCGCAAGACGGGCATCAAGACGGTCGCCGGCCTGACGGTCTACGCCCTGCTGAACAACCTCATCGACATCAACACCATCGAATAATGGAGTACAAGGAAGTCCTGAAGTTCTATCCGAACTTCCCCATCCACGGGGTCAATTTCGTGGACATCATCCCTTTCCTGCAGGACAAGGGCGTCTTCAAGGAACTGATCGACGACATCGGCAAGGCCTGCGCCTCCTCGAACATCGTCGCGCCCGAAGCCCGTGGCTTCCTGTTCACGGCGCCGCTGCTGTACAACGGCATGGCGGAGAACGTCATCCCCATCCGCAAGAAGGGGAAACTGCCCTTCTCGGAGGGGGACCTCGTCGCCGTGGACATCGTCAAGGAATACGGGAAGGACCAGGTGTTCTACCGCATCTCCGACCTCGCCGCCGGCAAGCCCGTGGACGGCGTGATTCCAATCACTTTCTTCGACGACATCCTCGCCACGGGCGGCACCGCCCGCGGCATCGTGGAAAGCCTCAACGCGCAGAAAGTCACCATCGACGGGAAGGAGTATCCGGTGAAAGTCACCGACTTCGTGTTCCTGGTGGAGATCGACGACCTCCCCGGCCGCAAGGTCATCGAAGACCTCGCGCCCGTGAAGTCGCTGATCCACGTGACGGAGGGTTAGAGCAGCAGGAAGAGCCGGTACGCGGCAAAGCCGAAGATCCAGGCGACCAGGATCGTGTACAGGCAGCAGAGGATGGCCCACCGCCATTTCCCCGTTTCGTTCTTGATCGCCACGAAGGTGGCGATGCAGGGGAAGTACAACAGGACGAACACCATATAGGCCACCGCGGCCGCCAGCGGAACATCGCCCTTCAGCGCGCTCTGGAGGGCGGTGCTGTTTTCATCGGCCTCCGCGCCCTCATCCCCGGCGTACATCACGCCCAGGGTGCTGACCACCAGCTCCTTGGCGCCCACGCCGGCGAGCAGGCCCACATCCATCTTCCAGTTGAAGCCGAGGGGCTCCAGGGCCGGTTCCACCGCCTTGCCGAGCATCCCGATGAAGGAATGCTCCTGCTGATAGGCCATGCCCTTCTCTTCGTTCCGCGGGAAATAGCCGAGGAACCAGATGGCGATGGAGAACAGGAGGATGGTCGTCGCCATCTTCTCCAGGTACTGTTTGCCCTTCTCCCAGGTGTGGCGCCAGATGGCCTTGCCCGTCGGGACCCGGTAAGGCGGGAGTTCCATCACGAACGGGAGGTCGTCGTCCTTCACGAAATGCTGCAGCGCCTTCGCGCTCAGGATGGCGAGGACCACGCCCAGCAGGTAGATGCAAAGGAGTGCCGTCGCCGCGCTGTGCGGGAAGAACGCCCCCGCGAAGAGGACGAAGATCGGCAGCCGGCCCGCGCAGGACATGAACGGGATGATGGCGATGGTGATGAGGCGGGACTTGCGGCTCTCGATCGAGCGGGTGGCCATGATGGCCGGGACATTGCATCCGAAGCCCATCACCATGGGAATGAACGACTTGCCGTGCAGGCCGATCCGGTGCATGAGCTTGTCCACGATGAAGGCGGCGCGGGCCATGTAGCCGCTGTCCTCCATCAGGGAGATGAACAGGTACAGGATCATGATGTTCGGCAGGAACACCAGGACGCTGCCCACGCCGGCGATGATGCCGTCCACGAGGAGGTCCTTCAGCCAGCCGTCCTTCATGAACGCGCCCACGAAGGCGCCGAACTTCCCGACCAGCCAGTCAATCCAGTCCATCGGGTACTGGCCGATGGTGAAGGTGGCCCAGAAGGTGAACCACAACAGGAGGAGGAAGATCGGGAACGCCAGCCATTTGTTCGTGACGATGGCGTCGATGCGGTCGGTGATGGTCCGCCGCGGCTTTTCCTCCTGGTATTTCTCATAAGTCTCCGCCAGGGCGCCCTGGATGAAAGCGTACTTGGCATCGACGATGGCCGCTTCCGGCGACGTATGCAACAGGGCCTCGATGCGCTCGGTCTCCTCTTTCCGGACGGCTTCCAGCGCCTCCCGGTTCGGGAACTTCGCGACGACCTGCTCGATGTCGCGGTCGCCCTCCAGGTACTTGATCGCCAGATAGCGGGTGGAGTACTTCGACCGGACCTCCTCGTTCTCGAAGATGAGGTCGCGGAGGCGGACGATGCTCTTCTCGATTTCCGCGCCGTGGTTGATGTGGATATGGCGGGCGAGCGTGGGGTCGGACTGCTCATAGACCTTGATGACGGTGTCGAACAGCTCCGGGATGCCCCGGCCGTCGCGGCTCACCGTCGGGCACACGGGCATGCCCAGCAGGCGTCCCAGCTGGTCGGTGTCCAGCTTGTCCCCCTTGTGCTGCAGTTCGTCGTACATGTTCAGGGCCACCACGGTCCTGAGGTTCATGTCGATGACCTGCGTCGTCAGGTACAGGTTCCGCTCGATGTTGGAGGCGTCCACGACGTTGACGACGACGTCCGGCATCGCATCGACCAGATTCTTCCGGACATACAGTTCCTCCGGGGAATAGGCCGACAGGGAGTAGGTTCCGGGCAGGTCCACCAGGGTGATGTCATACCCCTTGTGGTGGAAATGCCCCTCTTTCGCATCGACCGTCACGCCGGAATAGTTGCCCACGTGCTCGTGCGCGCCCGACGCGATATTGAAAAGGGAGGTCTTGCCGCAGTTGGGATTGCCCACCAGGGCGACGCGGATCACGTGGTTCCGCTCCTCGGCGAGGTGCGCGAGGGCCCGGTCCAGGCGTTCGCGCTCGGCGAGGTCCTCGGGGAGTCCCTGCAGGTGCTCGTCGCTGACGAGCGCCTCGCGGGCCTCCGCCTCGTTCACCACGTCGATGCGCTCCGCCTCTTCCCGGCGGAGGGATATCTTGTACCCGATGATCTCGTATTCGATCGGGTCCTTGAGCGGCGCGTTCAGGACCACCGTCACTTCCTTCCCCTGGATGAAGCCCATCTCGATGAGCCGCTTCCGGAAGGAACCGTGACCATGGACGCGGACGATGACCGCCTTCTCCCCGGTCTGGAGTTCGGAAAGCTTCATAGTTCTTTCTTTTGCGCTTTGATGGCGCAAAGATAAGGGGATTGAACCAAAGATTCAATCCCCATAAGTTGGTATTCTGATCGGATGGACTACTCGCCCACGACCCACACGAGGACGTGGCGGTCGAAGGTGATGTATTCGAGGTCGAACTCCTCTTCGTCGTCCTTCTTGCTGGTGAAGGTGGCCTCGAGCTCGCCTTCGCCGCGGGGGCGGAAGCGCTCGATCTCAATCTGCTCGGCGAAGTCCACGTTGTAGCGGCTCAGGAGCTTGAAGACGGCTTCCTTGGCGCACCAGTAGATGGCGAGCTGCTCATTGCGCTTCTCGTCCTCCAGGTCGTCGATCTCGTCCTCGGAAAGGGCCTTCTTCTCCACGGCGGAGAAGTCGCGGTCCAGGGACTCGATGTCGATGCCCACGTTCTCTTCCTCGTGCAGGATCACGGCCACATATTTTTCGGTATGGGTGATGGAGATGTTCACCGGGTTGTTCTCCAGGTACGGCTTGCCGTTGTCGTGGTGGCTCAGGTACACTTTCTCGTCGAACAGCGTATTGAGGAGGGCGCGCACGGCCAGGCGCTGCTTCCGCAGGGATTCGCTGCGGATGAACGAGATCTCCTCCATCTCGTCGCTGGGGGTGGAGCTGAGTTCCTTGAGCTCCTCTTCGGTTTCCGTGATCTGCCAGACGCCGATCACCGCTTC